>Ga0256404_1001214_pt1 | contig 64185 bp, 58 predicted proteins | sample RumenRJG_01DNA_FD_185990 | JGI IMG/M metagenome (GOLD analysis project Ga0256404, IMG submission 185990) | Bovine rumen microbial communities from Lethbridge, Alberta, Canada - RJG_01 | ecosystem: Host-associated > Mammals > Digestive system > Stomach > Rumen | place: Canada: Alberta | collected...
AAGGGCAAAGGAAAGGTCTTTAACTGGCAGGCTGTTATGAACCAATTATTGATTGACGAACGTATGAGCAAACTGATTGCTAAATACGATTGGTTAATCTAAAAACACAAAATTCTTGACATCCCCGCAACCAGCACCGCATCGGACGACTCCACTGCAATATCGGAACCGATGCCTCCCATGGCAACCGAAGCATCCGCCGCGGTCAGCGCCGGCGCGTCATTGATGCCGTCGCCGGTCATGCAGACTTTCCGGCCGCTGCGCCGGAGCTGCGAGATCAGCTTCTGCTTGTCCTGCGGAAGCAGTTCCGCCTTCACCTGATCCGCGCCGGTTTCAGTGCAGATTTTTTCAGCGGCCTGCCGGCTGTCGCCGGTGAGAATCAGCGTACTCACGCCCATTTCTTTCAGTCTGCGCAGCGCTTCAGAGGCGCTTTCCCGTACAGTGTCCGCCAGGACAATGAACCCGGCAAAGCGTCCGTCAGCTGCGATGTAAATAACAGCCGCACCGCCGGCCGCCGCTGTCGCCGCCTTATCGTCCGCGGAGATTCCGGCCGCCCCGAGAAACTCTTTCTTTCCTATAAGAAGATGAACTCCGCCGCAGAGCGCGGATATGCCCTTCCCTGCATGAACCTCAAATTCCGTCACCGGCTCGGCAGAACCGCCTCTGTCAGTGAAAGCGCGGACAACAGCCTTGCCGAGCGGGTGTTCTGAGCGTGATTCCGCGCTGGCAGCCAGTCGCAGAAGATCATCTTCTGAGTAAGCGCTGTTCGCTGAAACTACTGCTATGAGTTCCGGCTTCCCGCAGGTCAGGGTGCCTGTCTTATCAAAAGCTGCCGTATCGACATCGCAGAAACGCTGCATTGAATCGCCGGATTTTACGATGATGCCCGCCCGCGCCGCGCTGCCTATTCCTGCGGCAATAGCCGTGGGCGTGGCAAGGATAAAGGCACACGGGCAGACCACAACCAGCAGGGCCACAGCCCTCTGAAATGCCGTCGTATACGACCCTGAGAGGGCTGCGTTCGCAAAAAATGTCACAACTGCGGCGCAGAATGTGACGATGACCAGCCATGCGGCCCATTTATCCGCCAGTTTCACCACAGGCGCCCTCTCCGCCTCGGCATTCTGCGCAAGCACAATCATTCTCTGGAGAGAGCTGTCCTTCTCCGCGGCCTCTGCCCTGAACTCAAAGACGCCGTATAAGTTCACAGTCCCGCTGATGACAGCGTCGCCGACAGCCTTATCGACAGGCAGGGATTCACCTGTCATCACCGACTGATCCACTGAACTGCTGCCGGAAATGACTCTGCCGTCAACGGGAATCGTTTCGCCGGCGAGAACTATTACCGTGTCGCCGATGCGGACATCCTCAGCAGGCACAATTTTCTCGGCGCCATGGCGCCGCACGCGGGCTGTCTTCGGCGTGAGGCGGATAAGTTTCTCAATGCCGCGGCGCGCCTTTTCAGAAGTGTAATCCTCGAGTGCCGAACCGATTTCCATAATGAACGCCACTTCGCCGGCAGCAAAGTAATCCTTCAGAGCCAGTGAGCCCAGCAGTGCCAGCGACACCAGCACGTCTGCAGTGATGTCATGCGCTGTCACCACTGCTTTCACCGCACCGACTATGATGGGCACGCCGCATAACAGCACGGCTGCCCAGGCCGGGTCCGCAGCAGTGCCGCGCCCTGCTCCCAGGAAACTTGCCAGCAGCGCTGCGCCTGAAATCACTATTCTGACGATGCGGAACTTTGTCTCGCTGACAAACCACTCTTTTATGCTGCTCATCTCATGACCTCCATAAAACAGAATCTGCCGTCTGCGGAAACGGACTTGATAACAAACACTTTGTTTGTTATCCTGATGATAAGGGCTGTTCTGTATCTCTTTCAAGAACCAGTCAGCCTGAAATGTACGTTACCGAACAGAATTCTGATTTTATCCGGGAGGCAGCCATGGACCGCAGACAGTTAAAGAGCCGCCGCGCTATTTTCGGCGCGTTCAGCCGGCTCCTTGCCAGAAAGCATTTCAACAGCATCACGGTGCAGGAAATCATTGATGAGGCTGACGTGGGGCGTTCGACGTTCTATGCACATTTCGAGACTCGTGACGACCTTCTGCGCCAGATGTGCAGCGAGATTTTCGGACATATTTTTGCTGAAGTTCAGAGCCGCGAGAAGACGCACGACTTTTCCCACTCCCCGGCCACGCTTCAGAACCGGCTGACTCACCTTCTCTATCATTTTCTTGAGAAGAAAGAGGACATCACAAGTCTTTTGTCAGGCGAAAGCAGTGACCTGTTCATGCAGTTCTTCAGGGAACAGCTTAAAAAGACATTCGACGGCGCCGGTGCCGCTTTTCCCGGCCACGTGCCGGCGGATTACGCCGACACGTTTTATGTGGCTTCCTTCGCTGAAATGATCCGCCTGTGGGTAAAAAAAGGCATGACCACGGCCCCGGAGGTTCTGGCACGCTATTATTTCGAGCTGGCGGGGGGTGTTTTTTCCGAAAAACGGCGGGCGCCACAGGGTGAACGGTCTGACGTCACAAAAGCATAAAAACGCGGCCGCTCCCGGTTTTTCTGTCCGGGGGCGGCCGCGTTTGCCGGGCCGTGGTGAACTTTCGTCGAATCAGGAGCGCTGGCTCCGAAGTGATGCAGAAACGCGCATCTGCCGGCCTGGCAATGCTGACGGGCTGCGGCCTGCGATGCGGCGCTTCTGCGCCGCCGTGTATTTACCGGCTCCAGGCTGCCGGGAAAAAACGGCCTCAGCCAATGCACACGCCGGGGGCCTTCAAAGCGCTCAGTCCTGCTTCCCGCTCACTCTGATCAGATTGCTGATATAGGGCGTTTTGCCGGAAAGCACATCGGCGTAAAAGTTCTGTTTCCAGTCAATGTATTTCAGACATGCCTTCAGTTCGGCAATGTGTTCTTTCAGCGCGGCGCGCTTCTCGTTGAGCATGACCTGCCTGAGCGGAATGGTTTTCTGTCCCTCAAGGCAGTATCCAAGGTATTTTTTCATTTCCTCAATGCTCATCCCGCAGCGCTTCAGGCAGTTCAGATCCTTGATCCACGCCACGTCATGATCGTCAAAGACACGGCGGTTTCTGGAATCACGCTTCACGTTCGGCACCAGTCCCTCGTTGCAGTAATACTTCAGCGTTTCATAAGCCAGTCCGGTCAGACTGCACGTTTCCTTCATGGTGTGCATCATTTTTCAGCCCCTTCACTAAAAAAATATAAAAAATGCCCCGATCCCCTTGACCGGTGGTAACTACCGCAGGTTATAGTTTAATTGTAATGAATTTTTAATTGAAATTCAAGGAGGCTTCTGCACATGAAAGACTTCGTCTTTTCTTATCCGGTCAAAAACTATTTTGGTGCGGGGGCGCTGAAAAAGGCGCTATCGGCGGAAATGAAAAAATACGGGCCGACGGTTATGCTCGCTTACGGCGGCGGTTCGATCAAAAGAAACGGGCTGTACGACGAAATCACTGCGCTGCTCAAAAGCGAGGGAAAGAGAATCGTCGATTTTCCGGGCATTATGTCCAACCCCACCTACGCCAAGGTTCAGGAAGGAGCGGCGCTTGCGCGCCGGGAAAACGTGGACTTCATCCTGGCTGTGGGCGGCGGTTCGGTCAGCGACTGCTGCAAAATTGTTTCAGCCCAGGCTGTGCTTGACAAGGACATCTGGGATGCCGAGACAAAAGAACATCAGATGCCGCAGCGCTTTATCCCCATGGGCGTTGTTTCAACCATGGCAGGCACCGGTTCTGAGCAGAACAACGGCGCTGTGATCACCCACGAGGAAAAGAAAATCAAGGGAGGTCTCGCCGGCGCTTATGCTGATTTTGCTGTCCTTGACCCGTCGTACACTCTTTCAGTGCCGCTGCGCCAGGCTCTTTCGGGCGCTTTCGATACACTGAGCCACTGCATGGAAACCTATTTCGGCAGGCCGCTTGACGACAACCTTTCGGATGAAATCAACGAAGCTGTGATGCGCAGCGTGATTCGCAACACCAGAAAGCTGGCCGCCGATCCTTCGGATCTGACAGTGCGCGGCGAACTTCACTGGGCCGCCGCCATGGGCGAGAACGGTCTGCTGAAAATCGGCAAACAGACTGATTTCCAGGCCCATCAGATCGAGCATCAGCTTGGCGCTTACACGAACTGCAATCACGGTCTGGGTCTGGCGGTCATTCATCCCAGACTGTACCGCCACCTTTATACTGCCGCACCTGAGCGCTTCGCCCGCTTCGCGGTAAACGTGTGGGGCGTAAAGCCGGGCAGCGGTGACCGCGAAACAGCGCTTGCCGGCATTGAGGCCCTTGAGAAGTTCATTGCCGACGTGGGGCTGCCCCGCACTTTTTCCGATATGGGGCTGACAGACACGTCGTGCTTCCGCGCCGTGGCGGACACCTGCAATATCAGTGCGGGGTGCTGCCGTCAGCTTCCGCGCGATGAGATCTTTGAAATTCTTGAAGAGTGCAGATAAGGCCGTAAAACACACGGCAGCAAAATTTTTCAAAGCGAGGTGCAGCATGAAAAAACTGATACTTTCACTGGTTTTCCTTTTCTGCGCTGCCGCCGCCTGCGCGGCGCCCGGCGGAAAGATTCTTGTGGCCTACTTCTCTGTGCCTGAAACGGACAAGGCGGGCAATATGACGCGCGAAGAGGAAAACAGCACGGTCGTGGTCGGCGGCAGGGTCCTTGGCAACACGCAGTACGTCGCTCAGCTGATTGCAGAAAAAACAGGCGCTGACCTGTTCCGCATTGAACCGGCTGTGCCTTACACCACGGTTCATGAGGACCTGGTGAATCAGGCGCGGCAGGAACAGCGGCAGAACGCCCGCCCGGCGCTGAAGGAAAAAGTGAAGAACATGGAACAGTACGACACCGTGTTCCTCGGCTATCCCAACTGGTGGGGCGGCATGCCCATGATCATTTATACGTTCATTGAAACCCACGGTCTGAACGGAAAAAGAATCATTCCGTTTATGACTCACGGCGGCAGCGGACTTTCCGGAACGCCGGCAAAAATTCAGGAAGCCCTGCCGGAAAGCCGTGTGGAATCTGACGCGCTGAGCATTTATCGCGACGACGTTCAGGAAACGGCGCCCGATGAAGTTTCACGGTGGCTGAAAAGACTCGGCTTTGCAGATTGATTTCTGAACTGCGCTGAAAGCAGGAAAACGTGAGATTTTCCGCTTTCAGCTGCAGACACGGCGTCATGTCCGGACAGACGCAGAGCTGCAGTCCGCGGACAGAGGACTTGCTGGCGATTGTGTCCCGACAGTTTTTATATTCTGCAGAATGCAGAAGAAAGGAGTTTATCACATGAAAAACAGATTTTTTGTTCTTGCTCTTGGCGCCGCAGTTTTAACGCTTGCCGCCGCAGCGTCTGCTGCGGAATCGGAACCTCTTGTCATTAAAAAGCAGGGACTTTTCTCGGCCGGCGGGATCGTGCAGAGCACACCCGGCACGTTTGACCCGGTGCACGGCCAGTTCAAGCCCGAGGGGCAGACCCATCATGCGGACCATGCCAATGTGTTCTATCAGATTCCCGCCAGGGGCAGTGCGCGTCCCATGGTGTTCCTCCACGGCTACGGACAGTCGCGCATGGGCTGGCAGACGACGCCTGACGGACGCGAAGGCTGGAGCGATCTGTTTCTGAGAAAAGGCTACAGCGTTTATCTTGTTGACCAGCCCCGCCGCGGCGAGGCCGGATCGGCCGGCGAAGGTGCGGAAGTCCCGGCTCCCACAGATGACCAGGCGTGGTACACGCAGTTCCGCATCGGCCTGTGGCCGAAAACCTATGAAGGTTCCCAGTTCCCGGATGATCCTGAATCGCTGGACCAGTTTTTCCGCCAGATGACGCCCAATATCGGCAAATTCGATCAGAAAGTCATCACTGACGCGCTTGTCCAGGTCTTTGAGAAGACCGGCGACGGCATTCTCGTGACACATTCACAGGGCGGCCGCCCCGGCTGGGACATCGCCATCGCTTCCGACAGGGTGAAAGCCGTTGTAGCGATTGAGCCGGGCGGCGGCTTCCCGTTCCCTGAAGGTGAAGTGCCCGATGACATTCCCACCAATTTCGGCGCCGTGAAGAACATCCCCGTCAGCAAAGAGACCTTTGCCAAACTGATCGATCAGCCCATCATCTTCTATTTCGGCGACTATATCCCTGATGAACCGGTTGAAATTCCTTCCCGCGATTACTGGCGCGGCGTGCTTCAGATGGCCCGCAAATTTGCCGAAACGGTCAACAGGCACGGCGGCGACTGCACTGTAATCCACCTGCCGGAAATCGGCATCACTGGCAATGAGCATTTTATGTTCCAGGACAAAAACAACGCCCAGATTGCCGACCACATCGCGGCATGGCTGAAGTCAAAGGGGCTTGACTGATCTGTCTGCGCGGCCTCCGGCGTTCTTCACGCTGAAGACCGCGATTTTTATATCCATAAAGGAGGCAGAGAAATGAAAAAAGGATTCACGCTCGGCGTACTGCTGGTGCTTTTTTCCGCCGCGGCAGCTCCTGCAGCGGATCTGCAGGAAATCACAGCCGCCCTGAACAAAGACGGCGGCGCCGTGTTTCCGATCGGCAGCCCCAACACAGCCAACGCGCCGTATTTCAGCGGTGACAGCTATGTATCTTCCCTCTCTGACGGCGGCGTGCCCGTTTTCAACGTCACATTTGTAAACGGCGCCCGCACCGTGTGGCACATTCATCACGGCACCTGCCAGATTCTCATGGGTCTTTCGGGAAAAGGGGCATACCAGATCTGGGGGCAGGAGCCGGTAGAACTTCTTCCCGGCCAGTCAGTTACCATCCCCGAAGGCGTAAAGCACTGGCACGGGGCCGCGCAGGGACACTGCTTCCAGCATGCAGCCGTTATGGAACCCAACCCGGAAGCGTCAACGGAATGGCTTGAACCGGTCAGATAAAGCAGCCAGAACGTGGCAGCGATAAATGCGCTGTCAGTAGTGCTGCCGGTCTTCTGCCCCCGCGCCGGCGCAGCGTAAATTCTGATGCAGATTCAGGCCGGCACAAGCAGTCTGTGCGCGGCAGTGAAACGGCACACAGCCGGGCCGGCAGGCTTGGCAGCGGCTTTTGCCCTCATCGAAGGCGCAGGGGCACAGCAGCGGCCGATGGGCTGCAGTAAAGAAAGTCATGCCTGCCGGTGCGAGGAACTGTCTGCGCCGTTTTTCGCACAAAAATCCGCCCCGGCCTGCCCGGCTGCCTTTGCCGAGCATATTCCGCAAAGACGCAGCGTTTTCAGAGCCCGTTCAGGCAGCATCACTGTCAGCGTCAGCCCGGCGCACGGGGCATCACACAGAAAAAAGGAGGAATTTATCACATGTTTCCATACAGAAGCTTCATTGTTTACGGTTCTGCTGTTCTGTCTCTGACAGTTCTGCTTCTTGCGTTTTCCCCAGCGCTCCTGCGTGCTGCCGAACCATCGGCGTTTGACGGGCACAGCCGCGCGGCTGAAGCTGACGCGCTGTGGGAAAAACTGCACGGGAACACTGCACTGCCTGAATCCGCCGACGATCCGGAACTGGCCGCCATGATGAAAAAATACGTTTACGGCGACATTGCCGCTCAGTGTATTCTGCCGCCCGCAGACAGGGCACTGGTGACTCTGGCAGTCCTTACCGTGAACCAGAACCGGGCTCTGCTTGCCCGCGCTGCGGACGAGGCTCTCACTCTCGGCTGCCGGCCTCTTCAGGTGCGTGAAACTCTGTACCAGCTGGCGCCCTACATCGGCTTTGCCAAAGTTTTTGAGGCACTCGGGCCGGTCAACGAGGTTTTCCGCCGCCGCGGCATCAGGCTTCCGCTTGAAAGTCAGGGCACTGTCACTGATGACAACCGCTTTGAAAAGGGCCTTGGCCTTCAGGTGAGGACTTACGGCGACGGCATCGGCAGAATGCGTGCCGCGGCACCGAAGGAACAGAAGCACCTGCAGGACGACCTCTCAGCGTTCTGTTTCGGCGATATTTACACCCGCCGGGGGCTGGACATGAAAACCCGCGAAATGATCACCATGGCCGCAATCGGCGCCATGGGCGGCGCAGACGCCCAGTTCAGCGCCCACACAGCAGGCTATCTGGCCGCCGGCGCTTCGCCGGCCGAAGCGGCTGCCGTAATCACCGCCATGAATCCGTGGATCGGCTTTCCGCGCACGCTGAACTGTCTTGCGCTTGCACAAAAGGCAATCCAGAGCCGCAGCAGGCAGTAGCCGGCGGAAGAACTGGCTTTCGTGCAGTTCTCTTCAAAGCCGCCATGATGTTCTGACTGACAGATGCGTTTGCACGATGTAGCATAGGACCGGCTTCTTCGCTGAAGCTGTTCCGCAAAAAAAGCGGCAGGGCTGTCCCCATTCAATCCGGGGCAGCCCTTTTTTCTGCCCAGAAGCCGGCAGTATGCACACCCTGTTCTCTCCCGCGCCGATTCCACCGGAATCTTACATCTGTCTGACCTGTTCTTTTCAGTGCAGCGCTAAGATACGGAAATAAACAGATTCTGCCAGCTGCCGCAGAATCTGCAGACATGCACTCCGTTTTCGGACTGAAGAACTGTACCTGCATAATTATTCATACAGCATAATTTATAATTTCATTTCCTGCCGGCGCTGCCGGCAAAACATGTTCAGTTCCGGCAGCTGACAGTGCTGCAAATCTTTTTCTCCTTTCCTTCAATAACTTTACGATTTGTTTACGTTTTTCTTACATTGCCTTTATAACATGCTATAATAAAACAAGTTTTTAACGTAAGAAAGGAGAGAAATTATTATGTGGAAGAAGTATCAGCAGATCCCGCTGGTCTATAAAATGGTCACGGGCATGGTTCTGGGCATTGTCGTCGGATGGTACATGGGGCCTGATGCAGTGTGTCTGCAGCCCTTCGGCAAGTTCTTTCTGACCTGCCTCAAGTGCATCGTTCTGCCTCTGATTATCGTCAATCTGACTGCAGGCATCTGCAGTCTGGACGGACCTGAAACCTTCGGCCGCGTCGGCGGCAAGATCATTCTGTATTACCTGCTGACAAGCGCCTTTGCCCTGGCTGTGGGCATTGTCGTCGCGAGTATCGTCGGCCCCGGCATCGGCCTGAAGCTTGAGGGCAAGTACGAAGGCGTCGTCGGCAAGCTGCCCAGCATCGGCGCCACGCTGATGTCCCTGATCCCCGGCAATATTTTCGAAGCACTGAGCAAGGGCCGTCTTGACCAGGTCGTCATTGTCACCGCCTTCATAGGCGCCGCAACGCTGCTTCTGCCCGATGAGCCGAGAAAGCGCCTCGCCACGCTGTTCAAGGACCTTTCTGACATGATGGGCCGTCTGGTCTACATCGTCATGATTCTGGCCCCTTACGGGATTTTCGCCCTTGTGGCCGTTTCCATCGGCAAGTACGGCAGCAAGATCTTCGGTTCGCTCGCCAAATACATCTCCAGCGTTTACATCGCGATTTTCGTCATGTGCTGCCTCTATGCCCTGCTCGTCCTTATCTTTGCAAAAATCAGACCCGGCACGTTCTTCCGCAAGGCCATGCCGATCATGGTCACGGCATTCTGCACCAGTTCCAGCACCAGTTCCATTCCTGTCAACATGGAATGCGCTGACAATCTCGGCGTTCCGCAGGACGTCTACTCCTTCGCTATTCCCCTGGGTGCGCAGATCAACAAGGACGGAACCTGCGTCTGCCTTACCACGGTGTTCATCATGACCGCACAGTCGCTCGGCGTTCCCGTGGACTTCAGCATGATGTTCAAGGCCATTCTGATGGGACTCATTCTGACCACGGGCAGCAGCGCGGTGCCCAGCGGCATGCTTGTGATCATCCCCATTCTTCTGCAGAGCCTCGGCTTCCCGCTTGAGATCGTGGGACTTGTGGCCGGCGTTCACGCCTTCAACGACATGGGCATGACCATGATCAACTGCCTCGGCGACCTGACCGGCTCTGTCATTGTCGGCGCCAGCGAGAAAAAACGCCTAGCCGCAAAGCAGCAGTAAAGCGGATTTCAGTACCATGCCGGCAGTTGAATGACGTTCCGCTGCCGGTTTTATTGACCGATGAGAGGAGTTCACAATGAAATTTTTTATTGTCCGCCATGGTGAGACAAACTGGAACCGCGAAGGCCGCTTTCAGGGCCAGATGGACATTCCCCTGAACGAAAAGGGACTCGAGCAGGCCCGCATGACCGCCGTGCGCTTCAAGGGCTATCCCCTTGAGGCTGTCTACGCCAGTCCCCTGAGCCGCGCCCGCGTCACCGGCGAGCTGATCGCTGAGGCTGCAGGATGTCCGCTGATTCCCGACAAACGGTTCATGGAAATTAACCACGGCGCATGGGAAGGCACCACCACCGCGGAAGTTGAAAAGAATTACGGCGACATTCTCCGCCAGTGGAAGACCGAGCCGCATCTCGTGAAAATGCCCGGTCCCGGCGGCGAATCCCTTGAGGACGTGCAGAAACGGGCCGTGGCCGCTGTTGAGGAGATTGTCCCCAGGCACAAAGGCGACATTCTTCTGGCCACCCACGACGCCGCAGCGAAAACGATTATCTGCTATTATCTGGGCGTACCGCTTTCGCGCTACTGGCGGCTGAAAATCCCCAACTGCAGCGTTTCCTACATTGAGTTTCTGCCCTCAGGACCGCAGATCGGCCTTCTGGGCGACGTAAGCCATTTTCACCAGGGATTTGACACTTTCGTTTCAAAAAGCCTTTAGGAAGGCGGCAGGCCGGCTGCGGGTTCTCTCCCGCAGCCGGCCTGCATGATTTTCATGCCCGGCGTTCAGCGTAAAAAACAGTGTCTTTTCCTTACAGAACCGGCTGATGTCATGCAAATGAAAATTTTGTGCAAATTGTATATAAAATTGCCCAAAACACTCCTCCTGACTGCTATGATTGGGAACGTCACAGAAAAAGGAGGAGAGAATCATGTGGAAAAAATATCAGCAGATACCGATGGTCGCAAAAATGATCACCGGAATGGTGCTCGGCGCTCTGGCAGGCTGGTATATGGGGCCCGGAACCGCAGTGTTTCAGCCGCTCGGCAGGTTCTTTCTGACGTGCCTGAAGTGCATTGCCATGCCGCTGATCATTGTCAACCTGCTGGCCGGGATTGCCAATCTGGACAACCCCGAGTCGTTCGGACGGATCGGCGGAAGAATTCTTCTCTACTACGTCCTGACAAGCGCCCTTGCGCTGTGTGTGGGAATCGCGGCTGCCGGCATCATCAGGCCCGGCGCCGGCCTGGTGCTGGAAGGAAAATATGAGGGCGTCGTCGCATCGCTGCCTTCTGTGGGCGCCACCCTGCTTTCGCTGGTTCCGGACAACGCTTTCAAGGCCCTGACTGAAGGGCGTCTCGATCAGGTTGTTGTCGTCACCGCATTCACGGGCATCGGCCTGCTTCTTCTGCCCGCTGAATCAAGAAAGCGTCTGGGCACGCTGTTTCAGGATCTTTCAGACATGATGAGCAGACTGGTCTCTATTGTCATGATTCTGGCACCTTTCGGCATTTTCGCGCTTGTCGCCGTGTCCATGGGAAAGTACGGTAGCAGCATCTTCGGTTCGCTGGCTGAATTCATTGTCTGCATTTACGCAAGCGTCTTCACCATGTGCTGCGTTTACGCCCTGCTGGTTTACGTCTCCGCACGGATAACGCCGCGCGAATTTTTCAGAAAAGCCCTGCCGATGATGGTCACCGCCTTCAGCACCACGTCAAGCACCAGCTCAATTCCTGTGAACATGGAATGCGCTGAAAAACTCGGCGTTCCGCAGAAAGTCTATTCGTTTACAATACCGCTGGGAGCCCAGGTCAATAAAGACGGAACCTGCGTCTGCCTGACATCCATCTTTATCATGACAGCGCAGGCCATCGGCGTTGACGTCAACTTCGGCATGATGATGAAGGCAATCGTCATCAGCCTGATTCTGACAACCGGCAGCGGAGCCATTCCGGGCGGAATGCTGATGATCATCCCCATTCTCCTGCAGAGCCTCGGCTTCCCGCTTGAAATTGTCGGCCTTGTCGCCGGCGTGTATCCGTTCTGCGACATGGGCATGACCATGATCAACTGCCTCGGCGACCTGGCGGGCACCGTTCTCGTCGGCAGCGGCGAGAAAAAACGCGATGCGCAGCCCGGAACAGAAGCTGTTTTACACTAAGAACTGCATCACCCCGGCAGACCGGCAGCGGACACAACCGACGCCGGCATTTTTTTGTGTCTCTATTAAAGAAAATACAGAATTTATACCTCTCCCCTGCAATTCTTACCGGTTTAGTGGTAAAATCTTAAAGTCACATGGCATGACAGCACAACCGTAAAAAAGAGGGGAATCTCCATGCTTGAACTTAAAAACATCAGCTACTCAGTAACCGAGGAAGGACAGACAAAGGAAATTATCCGGGATCTCAGCCTGAAAGCCGAAAACGGGCGCCTGCTCGTCATCACCGGGCCTAACGGCGGCGGAAAATCCACTCTTGCGCGCCTGATCGCGGGTGTCGAAAAACCCGTTTCCGGACAGATTCTGCTTGACGGCCGGGACATCACCGGGGAAAGCATCACCGAACGCGCCCGCATGGGCATTGCCTACGCCTTTCAGCAGCCGGTGCGCTTCAAGGGCCTGCGTGTCATTGATCTGCTGCGCATTTCATCCGGGAAAGACCTGACTCCCGCCCAGGCCTGCGATTACCTTTCAAAAGTGGGACTCTGCGCCAATGATTACGTTGAGCGCGAGGTCAACGCGTCCCTTTCCGGCGGCGAACTGAAGCGCATTGAAATTGCGACCGTCATTGCCCGCCGCGCCCGGCTGTCAGTCTTTGACGAGCCCGAGGCCGGCATCGACCTGTGGAGCTTTCAGAACCTCATCAGGATTTTTGAAACCATGCGCAAAGACATTAAAGACAGCTCCATCATCATCATCTCCCATCAGGAACGCATCCTGAGCATCGCTGATGAAATCGCCGTGGTCACTGCCGGACGCATCAGCAGAATCGGACCGCGCAGCGAAATACTCCCCGAACTGATCGGCACCGACTCGGCCGTGGGTGCCTGCGAAAAACTCAGCTGAGGAGGCAACGGACATGATTAAACTTGACGCTATACAGAAACATATCATTGAAGAAGTCGCGGACCTGCACAAAGTGCCCACCGGCGCCTACAACTTCCGCGCCAACGGACAGCTCGCCGGACGCAACACTACCGCCCACATCGACATACAGTCAAAAAAGGACGGCACCGGAATTGACATCTACATCAAGGACGGCACAAAGAATGAGGCCGTTCACATCCCTGTCGTCGTCAGCGCCACCGGCCTCAAGGAGACTGTGTACAACGACTTTTTCGTCGGCGACGGCTGCGACGTGCTCATCGTCGCCGGCTGCGGCATCAACAACTGCGGAAAGCAGGATTCCCAGCACGACGGGATCCACCGCTTCCACGTCGGGAAAAACTCCAGGGTGCGCTACGTGGAAAAACACTACGGCGAGGGCGACGGCAGCGGCAAGCGCATTCTCAACCCGCAGACCGAAGTGTATCTCGGCGAAGGCAGCACCATGGAAATGGAAATGACCCAGATCAAAGGCGTTGACTCCACCATCCGCATGACCACCGCCGAACTCGCGAAAAACGCCCGCCTCGTCGTGCGTGAACGCCTGATGACCCACGGCGTCCAGCAGGCCGAAAGCGGCTATAAAGTCGCCCTCAACGGCGAAGGCAGCACCGCAGACGTGGTTTCACGCTCCGTGGCGCGCGACCATTCGCGCCAGAAGTTCGAGGCCTGCCTGACCGGCAATGCCCCGTGCCGCGGCCACACGGAATGCGACTCCATCATCATGGAGAACGGAAAAATCCTTGCCGTTCCCTCGCTTGAGGCCAATAACGTCGACGCCCAGCTCGTCCACGAGGCCGCCATCGGCAAGATCGCCGGCGACCAGCTTATCAAACTCATGACCCTCGGCCTCGATGAAAAGGAAGCCGAAGAACAGATCATCAACGGCTTCCTGAAATAAGCTCTCCTGCGGCAGTGAACCGCCGGGCACATGAAGCCAGTACAAACGTTCCCAGCAGGCTGCCTGTTTCCATGAAAATCAGAAACAACACGGGGAGAAAGATCACAGGCTTTGAGAGTTATCTGGAAGCCTGCACACCGGACGGGAAACTCCTTGAAAGGGCTGCCGCAAGCCAGTTTCTGGGCGGTTACAATGCAGTGCAGCTTTATCACGGTTCGGAGATGTATATGCGCTACGTCTTCAGATCCGTTGACCCATTCCCTGAAGATGTGCAGTTCCGTCTCAGGGTTACGGAAATTGGTGCCTGGCCGGCAATGATGCTGGGAACGCACTGAGTTCAGCGAAAAATATGAAAAAGACGCACTGGAGAATGCCGCTGTATCTTTTCAGTGCGTCTTTTTTACTGCCCGCAGGAAAACGCACTGTCTTTTCTCTGTCAGTCCTGCACACACCATGTGGTACAATAGGTATGCAGATTCGTACAGATACCGCAGGCGGGGAGGGATGCTGATGTCTGAGGGAAGAAAAGACGGGCTTCCGGCATGCCCGGTTGAAACGACTCTCTCGCTCATCGGGGACAAATGGAAAGTTCTGATTCTCCGTGACCTGATGACGGGCAGAAAACGTTTCAGTGAACTGAACAGGTCAATCGGCTCCATTTCTCAGAAGGTTCTGACGGCGCAGCTGCGCAGCATGGAAAACGACGGCCTGCTCGGCCGCAGGGCATATGCTGAAGTTCCGCCGCGCGTGGAATATTCTTTGACTGAACTTGGGAAATCACTTGCGCCTGTTCTTGAATCGATGCGCCGATGGGGCGCATGGTATAAACAGGCGCAGAAATAGCGGGGCTCACGATGGAAAATTACCGGCAGCTCTGTTTTTCCACTGACAGCGACGGACGTCTTGTGCCTGGCAGCGAGATGGCCGCGGTGAAGGATTTTCTCACGCTGTGTGCCTCGGCGGACGCCGGAAGGATTGAAGCTGCTCTGGCCGGCGGAGCTTCTGTCAGCTGGCGCGGCGCAGACGGCGAGACGCCTCTGATGGCAGCAGCCCGCTTTAATAAGGATCCGCGCGCCGCGGCTGTTCTGCTGCGTGCCGGCGCCGATCCTGACGGACAGAACACAGCGGGCATGACGGCGCTCATGAAGGCGGCAAAGGCCGGGTCTGCTCTTGTGGCTGATGAACTGACCGAAGCGGGCGCACGGGTTCAGGCGCGCGATGCCGACGGCCGTACGGCGCTGATGTATGCCGCGGCTTACAGCCGCAGCGGCGAAACGCTGGACGTGCTTCTGCGTTCGGGAGCCGATCCTTTTTCGGCAGACAGAAACGGCATGACGGCGCTGATGTACGCTGTCAAACAAAGCTCTCCGGAGTGCCGCATTGTTCGGCTTCTCCTGCTGGCCGGCTCTGATCCCAACGCGGCAGACGCCTCCGGCTGGACGCCTCTGCGTCTTGCCGCAGCTTACAACGCTTCTCCGGAAGCTGCGGAGCTGCTGCTCGGAAGCGGAGCAAAACTGCCTGAAAGCGAGGCTGAAACGCTGCTTTTCACTCAGGCTCTGATGCAGAACTCTCTGATGAACGACCGCAAAAAAACGGCTCTTGCTGAAAAACTGTTCCGTCCGCGGCGGCATTGATTTTTCCGGCTGTCAGGGCTGTGCACCGCGCCGCCCTGACTTCTGCTGTTTTATTCAGTTCTCCTGTTTTCCGCTGCCTCTGTTTGAGAAAACAGGCCGTTTTCGGGCCGGCGCTCTGTTCGGGTCTGGACGTATTCTGGCGTTATATTGTCTGAAAGACCTGCTTTCAGGCAGATTTTCACTCTGAAACATAAAGGGCTGCGCCATGTGCTGCGGTCAGTTTTTCCGCAGGCGCTGAAACGCTTCGGCTCCTGCGGGCAGACTGCATCAGCTTATGGAACAGCCCTTTGTTCTGCGGCGGGATGCCGCAGGTTCGTTCTTCTCAAATTCCGTTTGTTTGTGCCGGACAAAACTTTTCGGCGCCGGGCCTGTTGTGAAATCAGCTTTTGTCCGCTGTCCCGGCACCTGCATCCTTTGAGGCGGCTTCGCCGGCTGTGCCGTCGGCACCTTCCGGGCCGGCATTCTTCCGCTTTGCGTCAAGCTGCGCAAGTGACTCACGGGCACGTTCGCAGCCTGCGTCTACGGCTGACTGATAATACTCCCGGGCCTTGTCAGGGTCCGCTGTCACGCCGGTACCTTCTTCGTAAGCTCTGCCGAGGTACCAGGCGGCCAGCACATGCCCCTGCGCGGCAGCCTGTTCGAAACAGCTGACGGCGTCTGACGGGCCGCCTTCCACGCCTGTGCTGTACAGCAGGCCGAGGTTATACTGCGCCGTGGCACTGCCGCTGTCTGCCGCAAGCTGGAACCAGCGGCGCGCTACTTTGTAGTCCTGTTCCACAAGCCGGCCCTGGGAATATATTATTCCAAGTTCATTCTGTGCCTGAGGACTGCCTGAATCCCCCGCCTTTTTCAGCCATGTGAGGCCTTCTTCCTCGTTCCTGGGGATGCCGATGCCGCGGAGGCACATCAGGGCATAGTTGTACTGCGCCAGAGAGCTTCCGCGCTCTGCTGCGCTTTTGTACCACGCTGCCGCCTGTTCAAGGTTCTTCACGGTGCCCTGTCCGGCAGCATACATGGCTGCTGTGTTGCACTGGGCGGGGACATTCCCCTGACGGGCTGCGGCCAGATACCATCTGAAGGACTCGTTCAGATCCACCGGCGTTTCAAACTCCCCCCTCGAGAGGATTCCTGCCAGGCGCACCTGCGACTCGGGATCGCCGCCGCGGGCTCCCTTAAGATAATGGTCCACGGCCTTGGCAATGTCCTTTTTGCCGAGGCGCCCCTGCTCATAAATCTGCCCAAGGGTGTATTCGGCGGGCACAAAGCCTTTTTCAGCCGCTTTCTGGATCATTCCGGCAGCTTCCTTAACTTTTGCGTCGTTTTCGGCGACATCCAGCTGAATAAGCCCTACAGCGCACATTGCCGGCGGGAAGCCCTGTCCGGCGGCAAGGGTATACCATTTGACGGCGCTTGCCATATCAGGTTCGTGCCAGCTTCCGTCGGCATAACACTGCCCAAGGGCATACTGTGCCTCGGCACTGCCCTGGTCAGCGGCCAGGCGGTAAAATTTCATTGCCTCTGTCAGATTATCCACTGTGCCGCTGCGGCGCAGCATCTCGCCGAGAAGATACTGTGCCTTCGGGTTGCCCTGCGCGGCGGCTTCGCGATAAAGGCGGTCTGCCTCCTCAGTGTCTTTTTTGAAAAACTTTCCATCATCGTACATGGCAGCAAGCAGCATTTTCGCTTCTGACTCGCCGCGCTGCGCTGATTCCTTTACTTTTTCCACTCCGGCGGGCACGTTTTTCTCGGTGCCTGTTCCGTAGATTTCCATTCTCCCCTGGTTGTAAAGCGCTTCAGGGCTGCCGGCCGCCGCCCCTTCGCTGTAGAGACGGTAAGCCTCCTCGGGCGATTTCTTCACTCCTTCGCCGTTTTCGGTCAGGCGTGCAAGTTCGTTATATCCTTCAGCGTCGTTCTTATCGGCCGCCATTTTGTAATATTTCGCCGCAGCTGCCGGGTCTTTTGAAACAAAACGGCCGGCCTCGCTGAGCTTTCCAAGGAGCATGTACGCTTCAGCCGAGCCGCTGCTGCCGGCGCTCTGCAGATACTCCACGCCCTTTTTCACTTCGCCCCGCCGCAGGCACAGGCGCCCCAGCGCAATAAGCGCAGGGGGATATTTCTCCTTTGCCGCAGCCGTAAAAAACTGTTCTGCAGTGCCCGTCTTCCCGCGGCGCAATTCAATGCACCCCGCACAGTAAGACGCGGTTACGTCGCCGTTCTGAGCAGATTTTCGCAGAAGCTTCAGCCCTGCCTCAACGTCCAGATCCGGGCCGGTACCGTCGCACAGTGAAATGCCGTAGGTCGTCATGGCCCAGTTCTGTCCTTCGTCTGAATTTTTCTTCAGAAAAGCTTTTGCCTCTTCGGTGCTGCCTTCGCCGAGAAGCATTTCATAATAGTCCCGGCACGCAGCAGGCAGCTTCTTGTCAAGAGCGGCTGTTTTAAGATATTCGCGCGCCTCGCCCGGTTCGTTCTCGTAGGAAGGGTTGTTTTTCAGATATTCAGCCAGGCCGTACATGGCATAGGGTTCGCCCGCTGCGGCCGCCATGCGGTACAGACGCAGACCGCTCTTCACGTCCATTTCGGTGCCGCTGCCTGACAGATAAAGATAGCCAAGCGCTGTCATAGCCTGAGGTGAACCTTCCTCCGCGCTTTTTTTGAAAATTTCGTAGGCTGTATCGTATTTCTGTGCGCTCCACGCCTCGATTCCCGCACTGAATTCCTCACTGACTTCAGGCTGTTCACTGTACTGCTCAATGTCTGCAGCTTTCATGCCAGTATCAGAGTCTCTGTTTTCCAAAGCACGGACAGCGGAATCAGCGGATGCCGCCGGTTCGGCTGAGCTGCTCTGAGTATTTCTGACAGTCACAAAGTAGGCGCCGGCCGTTACTGCTGCGCATGCCGCAATAACCGCACAGGCAACGGCCAGTAGGGGTAATTTCTTCATCAGCACATTCCTCGTCTTTCGCTGGTCAGGGTCTTTTTTCTTTTTTTGTTCGGAATGGTAAATAAATTTACTTCAGACAATACTAAAGTATTTTACACCGCCGGCGGCTTTTTTTCATCAGCAATTTCAACAGTAAAACACAATATCCCGTACGTCCGCAGGCGCTGCCATGTGATTTTAAAGATACGCGCCCGCTGAGAGGCGTGTCTTCTGTTTACCGGCTGATTTTTCAGGGAATTTTCCGCACTGCCTGCTCCCCCGTCTGAACTGATCCTGGCTGTACAAAAAAAAGGCTGCGGTTTTCCCGCAGCCTTTGTGTTTGTTTTTTTATTTTTTATGAACGAGCATCATATTCCACGCTGCCGTCGATCATGGTCATTACGGGATGGAAGCGTGTATCGAGGGGATTGCCGTTCCACAGGACAAGATCGGCATCCTTGCCCTTTTCGATGGAACCGACGCGATCCTCAATGCCCAGGTGCTCTGCGCCTGACAGGGTGACGCAGCGAAGTGCCTCGGCCTCGGTCAGTCCCGCGCGGGCCGCCAGTGAGGCGGAAACAATCAGGCCGTAAAGAGGAATGACAGGATGGTCGGTAATGATGCAGGTATGAACACCGGCTTTTGTGAGCTTTACAAGGGTTTCCCAGCCCTGGTTGCGCAGCTCCGGCTTTACGGCAACTCCGAAGGTTGGGCCTACGGCCGCCTTGACATGATGCTTCAGCAGCCACGGAATGATAAACTGTCCCTCGGTGCAGTGCTCTATGGTGTAGTCCAGCCCGAACTCTTCAGCAATGCGGATGGCGGTGCAGATGTCGTCGGCGCGGTGGCTGTGAACACTCAGCTTGATTTTGCGGTCCAGCACCAGCGAAAGAGCCTCCATATCAAGATTGGTCTCAAAGGCTTCGCCGGGTTTGCGGCATTTCTTTTTCTCCATGTAATTGCGGGCGTCGGTCAGGGCCTTGCGCATGATATAGGCGTTGCCCATGCGCGTTGTAGGCGTTCTGTGTCCGTTTTCCTTGTAAACGCGGATCGGATTCTCGCCCAGCGCCGCTTTCATGCAGCTCGGCGACTTGACAAGCATTTCATCCATGACGCTGGCTTTTTTAAGCTTGATGATGGCGCCCTGGCCGCCGATGACGTTGGCACTGCCGGGAAGGGTCTGTACAGTGGTGACACCGCCTTTTTCACGGGATTCAGCGATGTTTCTGTCACGGGTATAAATTGAATCCTGAATGCGCATTCCGGCCGTGACCGGGTTTGTCATGTCGTTGATGTCCTCAAGGCCGTAAAGTTCCTCTTCCTCGCTGGTAGTGATATGGGTGTGGGCGTCTACCAGGCCGGGTGTCAGAGTCAGGCCGCGCGCGTCTATGATCTCGGCATCGGCAGGGGCGCCGAGATGATCGCCCACTCCCGCAATCTTCGTCCCGTCTACAAGAACAGCGGCGTTATCCATGGGCGCGCCGGAAACAGGCAGTACCCGCGCATTGATAATCAGCTTCATTCCTCAATCGACCTCCGAATGTGTCAGTAATATGATAAAAGGCAGCCTAGATTTTTCCAAAGGGCACGCCCGTTACCAGCATCTGGGTGTCATCATCCGCAGCGTTGTACTCAGTGGGTTCGTCGCCGTAAACTTCAAAGTAAAAAGCCTGATCATCCCACCGCGGAAGAATAGACCAGTCTTCGGTGCGCAGAGCAATGGAATCCTCGTCAATACTGCGGAGCGCCGGCATTATTCTGTCCAGAAGCAGCGCATAGCGTTTCCGGAATTCGTCCCAGCTGATTTCTACAGTTTTGATCACGGGAATCCCCCCATTCGCAGAACTTACTTATCCAGAATAGCAGTTTTATACATCTTTGCAAGGAGAAATTTTAAGCTATAATAGAAGCCGCTGTTTCAGACTTAATAGTATCACAGTGGGGATAAAATTTGTAAGGAGGACATTTTATGAAAAAATTCATCGCGCTCACTCTGGCTCTTTCGTTCACTGCCGCCGGTGCCGCACTGGCGGCTGACAAAAAAACGGACAAGGTTCTTGCCACGGTCAACGGGCAGGAAATCCATGAATCCGATGTGGATGAGGCGCTTGCCAGCTTCGATCTTCAGACCCGTGCGGCGTACTCGTCCCCGGACGGGCGTCAGGCCATACTTGAAAACCTCGTGGATTACAAAGCATTTGCCCAGTCGGGCCGCGATCAGAAACTCCAGAACACAAAGGAGTATAAAGATGCCATGGACAGCGCCAGCGAGCGCATTCTTTTCTCCATGGCCACGCGGAAGATCGTGGACGAGGCCGGCAAAAAGACTGTAACCGACGCCGACGCGCAGAAATATTATGACGAGCACAAGGAGATCTTCAACATTCCTGCTGCCGTGCGCGCTTCTCATATTCTGATCCGTGCGGACAAGAACATGCCGAAGAAGGATCAGGAAGCGGCTCAGAAAAAAGCCGCTGATATTCTCCGCGACATTGAAACGAAAAAAATCACCTTTGAAAAGGCCGCCGAACAGTATTCTGACGACGGCACCCGCAGCCGCGGCGGCGATCTCGGCTTCTTCAGCAAGGGACAGATGGTTCCTCCCTTTGAAAAGGCCGCATTTGCCCTGAAAAAGGGTGAAATGACAAAATCGCTTGTCAAGACTGATTTCGGCTGGCACATCATCAAGGTGACCGATACGCGCGCTGCCTCAGTGCGGCCTTTCTCTGACGTGAAAGACGACATTAAATCCGACATTCAGCGCCAGAATCAGATCAAGGCGATCGAAGCTGAACGCGACGCGCTGCGCAAAAAATACAATGTCACAATCACCGCACCGGAACCCGCTTCCCCGGAGCCTGCTTCCGCTGATAAGGCCGGCAAGGCTCCGAAAGCATCAAAGTAGCTTCTGCCGCAGACAATAACGCAGGGGGGAGACTGTCCCAAAAGCTGTATGGGACAGCCTCCCCTGCTGTTTTCTGCGAAAGGACAGTCGGCGCAGAAGTGTTTGTGAAAGTCGGCGCGATACCAAAAACGCCTGCGTAAAAAAGGCCGATGTTTTGAAATGTTTTCCCTGCCGCCTGCCGGCCTTTTCACACTTCTTGTGAAGCTGCTGCCGCCGGTGTAGAATCATTTTCAGCATCAGCCGCTGAATGCCGGCACCTGTCCGGCACAGCACGGAAAGGAGACCGGCAGATGTCAGCAGCTGCACGTGAATTTCTGGCCATGGCACTGGCGTTCTGTTATCTGATTTTTGCCCCGCAGGGCAGGCTCTGGAAAGGCTTTACGCTGCTCATCACGGGACTTATTATGGGCGTGTGCGCGGGGCTTGAGCCCGCTGTACTGCGGCAGAACATGAAAATCATCTTTACAGTGCCGTCAACCATGAAAACAATCGCTGTGATTGTACAGATCGGCATTCTCAGCGGGCTGATGAAGCATTACGAAATTCTGTCCGGCCTGTCGCGCGGCTTTGAGCGCATTTTTTCCTCGGCAAAAGCTGTTATTATGATTCTTCCTGCAGCCGTCGGCATGGTCTCTGTGCCGGGAGGCGCCGCCATTTCCAGTCCGTTCGTCGATGAGATGGGCAAAAAGCTCGGCCTGCCGCTGAACTGCCGGGCTTCGGTCAATCTGACATTCCGCCATATCGCCTACTTTATGCTGCCGACCAGCAGTTCAATGATCGTCATGACTAATATGGCACCGCGCCTTAACATCTACCGCCTGATCCTGATGAATTTTCTGTTCATCTTTTTCATGGAATTCACTTCATACTGTCTCTATCTCCGGAATACACCGCCGGTCAGCTCGGACGTCCGGCGGGACTGCGGGCGCGGCTTGTCTGAAATACTCGCGTATCTTTCGCCCATCTACACCATCATTCTGCTCAATGCAGTTTTCCGCGTGGAAATGTACCTGAGCGTATTTCTGTCGCTCATGCTGATTCTCGTCTGCTGGGGGCGTCACGATGCGCGGACCTACTGGAAGGTTTTCCTGGACAGCCTGAAGATAAAAACGTTTTTCCTGATGGTGGGCATTTATTACCTGCAGAACACCGTCCGCAGCCTGCCGGCTGTAATGCTGGCCTTTCAGGCGCTGTTCGAAGGCGCATCCGGCTTCACTGTGCTTCTGGCAGTCGCAGGCGCAGCGCTCTTCTTCGGCCTGACTTCCGGGATGAGCTTCGTTTCACTGGGCGTGCTGATACCGCTTCTGCTGGGACTTCATCTGTCTGAAAACATGGAAATGATCTGCTGCACATTCGTTTACACATGGAGTTTCATCGGCTATTTCTTTTCGCCCCTTCACCTGTGTCAGGTGCTGACGCTTCAGCAGATGGGATGTTCAATGAAATCCCTGTACCGCGGCTATATTCCGCTGATGGCAGAAATGGCATCAGCGTCCTTTCTGATTTTTTATCTGTACCGTCTTCTTCTTGTATAAACAGGAAACAGCATGCATAAAATGCTCATTTTTACTGTTTATTCATGAGTCTTGGCGTTTCTATGCATGCTTTTTAAAAATAATACCTGCAATTTTTTATTAAACCGAATGAAATAATTGACAGTGCCGCCGGACGGGAGTATCTTTTCCTGAAGAAACAGACCATTCAGAAAATTTCAAAGGAGTGATTTTCATGTCCGGTGAAAACGTTACCGTCCGCACTGCAAGCGCTGAAGACGCAGAGCGCCTTCTGGAAATTTACGCTCCCTACGTAAAAAACACCGCCATCACTTTTGAATACTACGTGCCCTCTGTCGATGAATTCCGCCGCCGCATCGCCGGAGTGCTCAGAAATTTCCCTTACCTTGCCGCCGAAACTGACGGACGCATCATCGGCTATGCCTACGCCGGCAGGTTTCATGAGCGCGCCGCCTATGCCCGCTGCGCCGAAACCTCAATATATGTGGACCGCAGCTGCCGGCGCTGCGGCACAGGACGGAAGCTCTATACGGCTCTTGAAAACATCATGAGGGAAATGGGCATTCTCAACCTCAATGCCTGCATCGGCTTTCCCCATGGCGGACAGCGCGATGAAACGCTCGATTCGAACAGCACTGAATTCCACCTGCACATGGGCTATTCCTGGGTCGGACAGTTCCATAACTGCGGATTCAAGTTCGGGCGCTGGTATGATATGGTCTGGATGGAAAAGTTCATCGGCCGCCACGACGCTGCCCTCCCGCCGCTTAAATCATTTGACGAGGTGCGTTCTCTTGTGAGTCAAAGGTACGGCATCAAATAAATATGCCTGAGATATTCAAAGTCCATGATCTCCGCGCTGCCCGGCGCGGAGATTTTTTCCGCACAGGCAGAAAAAAATCCCTTAATTTTTTCCTAATTTCGTGTTTTTTGTCAGGATATTGATGTGCCGGAAAAGACTCCTCCATGCTATAATGAACTGTCTTTGTTTCACAGGCACTTAACGTCATCATTTTCAAGGGAGGTTCCGAAATGGAAGAAGGTATGCTGGAAAGGCTGTTTCATCTGAAGGAGAACGGGACAACAGTCAAAACCGAACTGACCGCCGGTCTGACCACGTTTATGACGATGGCTTACATTCTGGCCGTCAACCCGTCGATTCTGAGCGTCACCGGCATGGACAAGGGCGCGCTGCTCACCGTCACGGCGCTCGCATCGGGAATTGCAACGCTGTTCATGGCGTTCTTCGCGAACTATCCTTTTGCGCTTTCAGCCGGCATGGGGCTGAATGCCTACTTCGCCTTCACCGTCGTGAAGGGCATGGGCTACAGCTGGGAAATGGCGCTGGCCGCCGTTTTTGTTGAAGGTGTGATTTTCATTGTCCTGTCGCTGACCAACATCCGCCAGGCGATATTTAACACCATTCCCATGAGCATGAAGCAGGCCGTGTCCGTCGGCATCGGACTTTTCATCGCACTGATCGGCCTGTTCAACGCACGCGTCATTGTCGCCAATCCTGCCACAAAGGTCGCCCTGTATTCATTCAAACAGTCGTTCCTCAACGGTACATTCCGCAGCGAAGGCATCACCGTAGTATTGGCGCTGATCGGAATTCTCATCACCGGCATTCTGATGGCCAAAAATGTCAAGGGCAACATCCTGTGGGGCATTATCATCACCTGGCTGCTCGGCGTTGCCTGCGAACTCGCCGGCCTCTATGTTCCCAATCCCTCCGCAGGCACTTTCAGCGTTCTTCCCAACCTTTCGGCCGGCGCTGCGTCATTCCTTCCTGCCAATCCAGCGCCGATCTTCATGAAACTCGATTTCTCGCGGATCGCTTCTACTGATTTCGTCGTTGTGGTGTTTGCTTTTCTGTTTGTTGACATGTTCGACACCATCGGAACTCTGATGGGCGTCGCCTCAAAGGCGGACATGCTTCGTCCCGACGGAACGCTGCCCCGCATTAAAGGCGCCCTGCTGGCCGACGCCTGCGGCACCGTGCTCGGCGCCGTCATGGGCACCAGCACCGTTACAACCTACGTTGAAAGCGCTTCCGGTGTCAGCGAGGGCGGCCGCACTGGGCTCACTGCCGCCACCGTTGCAGTATTGTTCTTCCTGTCGCTGTTCCTGTCTCCCATTTTCATGGCAATTCCTTCATTTGCTACCGCACCGGCGCTGGTTATTGTCGGATTCCTGATGTTCTCCTCGATCAGCAGAATCGACATTTCCAACCTGACCGAGTCAATTCCCGCCTACATCTGCATTATCACCATGCCCTTCGCCTACAGCATTTCCGAGGGCATCTCATTCGGGATCATCTCCTACACGCTGATCAACACGCTGACCGGCAACGCCAGACGCGTCAGCGGCCTGATGTATGTCCTGACTCTTGTTTTCCTGTGCAAGTATGTGCTGCTTTAAAAAAAGCTGTGCAGAACAGCAACTGTTCTAAAAAAACGGAGCCTCCCGCGGCACAGGGAGACTCCGTTTTTTCAGTATTTCCTTTCAAGTGCCGGGAGCAGATAGCCGCATTCAGTCATTGAGGCCGTACAGCATCTTTTGAGCGTTTTATGCTTGCAGAGCCCGGTCCGGATAGTGTATAAAAGAGGCGGCCTGATCTTTTCATGACAGAAAGGTTGATTCTCATGCTTCATGATTTTGGCAAAACCCTGATAACTATCGGGCTGGTGCTGATTGTCATCGGCGCTGTTCTCCACTTCGGCTCGCGGTTTCTCCCCCTCGGGCATCTGCCCGGCGACTTCTCGTGGCACGGAAAGAACTGGTCAGTCCATTTTCCGCTGGCCAGCTGCATCATCATCAGCATCGTGCTGACAGTCCTCGCCAATATCTTTTTCAGAAAATAAAAGCCGGATTTAGTCAGATCTTTGCGGTATAATTATTAAAAGATTTCGTTTCTAAGGAGTGTTTTCCGATGAGTCTTACCAAGAGACTGACAGAGCTCTCTCACAGCAGCGGCTGAGCGGCAAAGATAGGTCCGGAGGACCTTGCGAAAGTCCTGGCAGATCTGCCTCATCCTCATGACAGCCGTATCCTGACTGACTGGGAAGGCGGCGAAGATGCGGCTCTCTGGAAAATCACCGATGACCGCGTCGGGATTCTTACTGTTGATTTCATCACGCCCGTTGTGGACGACCCGTACGTGTGGGGGCAGATTGCGGCGGCAAATTCCATCAGCGACGTGTTTGCCATGGGCGGAACCCCGCTCGTGGCGCTGAACGTCGTGGCCTTTCCGCTGAACTGCCTGCCGCTTGAAATGCTCAAGCGCCTCATGGAAGGCGGCGCCTCAAAAGTCAGCGAAAGCGGCGCGTTTCTCATGGGCGGACACAGCGTTGAAGACCAGGAGCCGAAGTACGGCCTGTGCGTTTTCGGAGAAGTAGAGCGTGATGCCATGTGGCGCACCACCGGCGCCCGCCCCGGCGACGCCCTGGTGCTGACCAAGCCGCTCGGTTCAGGCATCATTGCAACCGCCATCAAGGCCGAAATGGCAGAACCTGAACAGTCGGCAGAAGCTGTAAAATGGATGACCGCGCTGAACGACCTGCCGCGCTGGATGAGTCCCGGACTCAGAAAACGCGTGCACGCCGCCACCGACGTCACCGGCTTCGGCCTTGCGGGACACACGCTTGACATGCTGTCTGACCGCCGCGTCAACTTCGAAATGGACACAAAAGCGCTTCCCCTGCTGAAAGGAGCCGCAGATCTGGCGCAGATGGGCCTTCTGCCTGCCGGCGCCTACCGCAACGAGAAACTTTACACCCCCAGCATTGATAACCTTGATTCCGTGCCCCCCGACCGGAAGGATTTTCTTTTTGACACACAGACGTCAGGCGGCCTCATGATGGCCTGCTCTGAGGCCGATGCTCAGGAAATACTGGCACTTGCCCGCAGCCGGGGCCTGACAGAGGCCGCCGTGATCGGGCACTTTACAGAAGGCACCGGCAGAATCGTGTGCCGTTAGACCTGTCCGGCGTTCTGCATCGAGACATACTAATTCATAAGCATCGGCTGTACCGGTGTCTTTCGTTTAAAAAACGGGAATGGCATGTACCCTTCTTGCAAGATTCTCCAGTTAAAGAGGGGACATGTCATTCCCGATCTGTTTTTTGTGCTTTATTGTTTTTTTCCGATAAATGCTGTTTCAGATGTCTCCGGTTGGAAGATTTGCTCTCTTTTTCGATCTGACGGCTTTGAGACAGCCTCTTCCGATTATTTATACAGCGGCTCAATCCATCAGGGTGCTTCAAAAATTTTGCGTCAGCTTCTTGGTTCGGCGAATCTTACTTCTTCAGTTCAGTCTGATTCCTGAGCTGCCCCTTGGGAAGTTCAAGAATGAGATCCTTGGCCTTGCCGGCGCGAAGAATATAGCTGTCTGTGCTGTGCCCAAGAATGCCCACAACCCTGCGGCTGATGGCTATAGCCTTGTCAAGATCAATCCCGGTCTCAACACCCATTTCTTCAAGCATATGAAGAACATCTTCAGTTGCCACATTACCAGCGGCACCGGGTACAAAGGGACAGCCGCCTACGCCGGCAAAGCTGGAGTCAAACTGAGTGAATCCGGCCTGCATGCCGGCAAGGATATTGGCAATGCCAAGTCCGCGTGTGTTGTGAAAATGCAGCCACCAGCTAACCTGAGGATAGCACTTCTTCATCTCTTCGCACATAGCGTAGACCTGAGAAGGATAGGCCATGCCGGAAGCATCGGAAAGACTGATCTCGTTAACACCCACAGAAAGGTAGGCTTCGACGATATCCTTGACATTCTGAACAGGAATCTCGCGATCCCATGGAGATCCGAAAGCCATAGAGATGGAACCGGAAATATCGATGTTCTTCTCGCGGGCAAGATCAACGCAGGCCGCAAAACCGGCAACGCTCTGGGAGGGGGTTCTGTTCAGGTTAGCAAGGTTATGAGCCACACTGGCAGAGACATTCAGCTTAACCTTGGTACAGCCGCAGGCTGCAGCGCGCTCAACGCCCTTGACGTTGGCAATGAGGGCGCGGTACTCAACACCTTTCTTCTTGGTGAGCCCCTTAAACACTTCATCGGTATTAGCCATCTGGGGCACAGCTTTGGGGCTGACAAAGGAGCCGACTTCGATGACAGGAAATCCGGCTTCGGACATTGCGTTGATCAGGTCGATCTTGTCCTGAGCGGAAATGAGCATTTTCTCGTTCTGCAGGCCGTCACGGATGCCGACTTCACAGATACGCAGTTTCTTTGTGTAATTCATAGGCATGTTTTTTACTCCTTATATACAGCCTGCAGCTATATAGCGCCGTCGGCCCTCAGGGCAGCAACCTCTTCGGCAGACAGGCCAAGCCATTCGTGCAGAACCTCTTCGGTGTGTTCTCCAATCCTGGGGCCTGCCCATTTGACTTCGCCGGGGGTTTCAGACATCACTGGGAACACTCCGGGCATCTTCATGGGGCCAAAATCCTCGGTTGGAACAGTCAAGATGTCATTACGGGCCGCGTAATGAGGATCATTAAAGATGTCCTGCATGCTGTACACGGCGCTGAGGGGAACGCCGGCCTTATCGCAGGCGGCCTTAGCTTCTTCATAGGTACGTGCGGCAAACCAATCAGCAACTTCCTTATTCAGATAGTCGGCATCGGCAAGACGCTCCTTGGCAGTCGCGTAAGGAGTTTTCCATTCAGGACGCTCCATTGCATCGCACAGGTGATCGAAAACGGGGTTAGTGCTGCAGACCATGATGACAAACCTGCCATCCTTGGTTTTGAAGGTCCCAATTGGACAGGAAGAGCCACGCGAATGGGGAGCTCGTTCATACACTATACCAAGCTGGTCAAGCTGAGCAACGGCGCTCTCTTCCATACGGAAAATACCTTCGTACAGGCTGACATCGATCTCCTGCCCCCTGCCGTTCTTCGCGTCACGGTAATACAGGGCGAACATGGTGCCGATAACGGTATACAGCCCGGCGACATAATCAGCCAGAGGGAAGGGAGGATTGACGGGAGGACGATCCTCATAACCCTGCATATACACATAGCCGGAATAGGCCTGAAGGGGCATGCCAAGACCCGCAAGGAAGCGGTTAGGACCGGTCTGGCCGTAACCGGTAACATGGGAAACGATGATGTTGGGATTGTGCTTTCTCATCTCTTCAACGCCGACGCCCCATTTGTCAAGGGTACCGGTCTTGAAATTTTCGATAACAACGTCGGCCTTCTCGACCAGCTTCAGAAACAGGGCCTTGCCCTTTTCGCTGTGGAAATCAAGAGTAATGCTGCGCTTGTTACGGCCCAGCATGGGCCAGCGAAGACTCTTTCCATTCTTATGGGGCCCCATAGCACGGACGGCATCGCCGCGGCCGGGCATTTCAACTTTGATTACGTCAGCACCAAAGTCGGCCATGATTCCGGCTGCCCAGGGCGCGGCGATAACTGTAGCGATATCGAGAACGCGAATACCTTCAAGAGCTTTTCCGGGCATTTAAAATTTCTCCTTTACCAGCAAACGTTATTTTACGGTAAATACGGCAGCAAGCTGGAGCTTCATTCAGGCAGAAGGCTGGCAGGTTCGGCTGAGTCCTTTTTCAAATATTCCAACCGGCCATCCAGCGTTCGCTATCCGAGAAACTTTCCCGGAAAGCTGACGCACCGGGTTACTGTGTCAACGATCAGCTTTCCGTAAGTTCAGTGATACGCTTTCATTTGAGAATAAAGCAGTGATTCAGGCCGTTTTACTCAGGTGCCGGCTCATTTTACAATCGTCAGTGTTTTTTCAGCTGACGGACCACATCAATGACCGTACCGTCACGCCATTCAATAACCCCCACGATTTTATCGGTTGTCTCCACCGGATCCATCGGACCGGACATTTTCTTTGCACGGTCTGCCAGTTCATCCATCGTTACCAGCGGTACATCTTTGATTCCCGAGCAGGCATCAATCAGATCTTTGCGTCTGGGATTAATGGTGATGCCATATTCAGTAACCACAGCATCCACGACTTCGCCAGGAGTGGTGACTGTAAGCACACGGTCTGTTACGCACGGGATGCGGCCGCGCAGAAGCGGCTGCGCGATAATGGTCAGTTTTGCCCCCGCTGCCGTGTCCTGATGCCCTCCGGTCCCATGAAGCAGAGCTCCGTCAGCTTCTGTATTGACGTTGACGTTAAAATCCCTGTCCACTTCGGTCGCTCCAAGGATTACCACATCCAGCTTATTAACAGCGGCACCGCTGTTCCAGGGATTGGCATACCAGTCAGCGGAAATCTCGACATGATTGGGGTCCTCGGCAATTGATTTTACAGCCCTGAGATCAAATGACTGCACGTCCAGCAGTTTTTCCACCAATCCTTCGTGAAGGAGATCAACAAAGTAGCCTGTGATACCGCCCAAGCCGAAACTGCCCCTGATCCCTTTCTTAAGCATGGCTTCTCTCATAAATGCGGTTACTGCAAGAGCAATTCCGCCGGCTCCTGTCTGAAAGGAAATGCCGTTTTTAAAATAGGGGCTGGTTTCAATCAGCCGGGATGCATAACGGGCAATCAGCAGGCGCAGCGGATCGCGGGTAACCTGGGTTGTGCCTGAGACAATGCCTGAAGGATCACCGATGCTCGGCACCTGAACTACGTAATCGGCACAGGTCTGATTGATTGACACAGGCGCCAGCGGGTAAGGCTGAAGGTTGTCAGTGATGGCAACGACACAGTCGGCGTACTGCGCATCTGTATAGGCATACCCCATGGATCCGCATGCTGATTTGCCCTGAACGCCATTCATATTGCCATAGCAGTCTGCCGCCGGAGCGGCTATGAATGCCACGTCAATATGCACATCGCCTGCCATGACAGCGCGCGGACGCCCGCCGTGGCTGCGCAGAATCACTGGAACTTCCATGCCGCCTTCGGAGACAAGCTGTCCGATCGGTCCGTTGACTGATCCCATAATGCGGCTGATCACTCCCGATTTGATATAGTCAATCAGATGAGCATGCACGCTGAAAAGAGCCGTCGGGAAGATCGTGAGGTCGCGGATTCCCATTTCAGCGCAGGCATCAATGACCTGGTTGACAACATAATCTCCGTTTCTCAGATGGTGATGAAATGAAATCGTCATTCCGCTCCTGAGACCGGAAGCAGCGATCGCCGCCTTGATGTCAGGCAGAACTTTATCAGTACGGTTCGGCGTCACACTGCGGATTTTTGGGCCCGCAAAACAGCCGGAAGGCTTTACCGCAAAAGCTCCCTCAAAGGGTTTGACCGGACCATATCCTTCAATAAAATCAGGGATATCGCGGCCTGCAGCGTTCAGGGACATTTTACTCTGCCTCCTTCTTAAGTCCTGCCTTAACCAGGATGTATTCTGCCCGTTTAACCACAGGAATATCAACCATGCGGCCGTCTACGGAAACAGTGCCGAGTCCGCGTTCCCGTGCATCCTTCGCTGCAGCGATGATGCGCCGGGCCTTTTCGATTTCCTTCTCTGTCGGTGTGAACACTTCGTGAATGATCGGGATCTGGTTTGGATGAATAACGCTCTTGCCGTCAAATCCAAGCTGCTTTGAGAATTCAGCATCTCTGCGCAGACCCTCGTTATCTGTCACACGGGGGAACATTGAATCGATGGCGTCAACGCCGGCTGCACGCGCTGCAATGACAATCATGCGGCGCGTCCATTCGAGCTCAGTTCCCTCCGGCGAACGGCTCGTCCGCAGGTCAGCGACAAGGTCCTCGCCGCCAGGCAGGATCGCTGTCACACGTTTCGACGCTGTGGCAATATCATAGGCGTGCCATACGCCGTAAGCGGTCTCCAGGATGCAGAAGATTTTCGTATGCCCCAGGGGAATGTTATATCTGTCTTCGAGGATGGAAAGTTCTTCGTCAACGTCTTTGACGGTCTGGACAGAATCAGCTTTCGGGAGCCGAATGCCGTCAAGTCTCTTATGAGGAATTACCGCCTCGAGGTCTTTCCTCCAGAACGGCGTATCCGCACCGTTGATACGCACAGTGACTTCCACGCTGCCGAAGTCGCCGCGCTTCAGAAACTTGCTGATCATGATGCGCGCCGCATCCTTTTCGGAAAGCGGAACCGCATCCTCCATGTCCATGATGATGCCGTCAGAGCCATAAAGATGGCCGCGTACCAGCATATTGGGGTTATTGCCGGGAAGATACAGCATTGTACGGCGCATCAGTCTCTGCCTCCGTAACGCCTGACAGCCGTTTCCACACGCGCTTCAAGCACAACATCAAGAGCCCCGTGGTCCTGGACTTTCACGTCCATGTCCTTTATGCCCATGGAGTCCAGAACAGCACGAACTGTTTTCTCCATAGAAGTACGGAACCGGGGGACACTGCTGCCTTCCAGCGTCAGTGAGATGCCAGCACCGGGAGCTGTTTCAGTAACTGTCACAAGGCAGTCCATTGATTCCAAAGTTCCAGCCGTGGCGTTTTTCATCCCAATTAAGCCTCCTTCTGGGATTCTTTTTCAAAAATCTGCACAGTTCTGCGGGCATTCAGTGTGAAAAAGCGGCATCACTGTTTTGTTTTCAGCCAAAAACATTGATGCCGCAGCACATACGCTATTTGCTTTCAAGCACTTGTCCGCGTTTTTTTGTGAGCAGCCAGAGTCCGGCAAGCACAGCAAAGCCGATAAAATCTGTGACAGTACCGGGATAAATCAGACAGAGTGCGCCGCCGAGAGCAACAATGCGTTCATACCAGTGCAGAGGCCCCATCAGGTAGCCCTCCGTTGCGCAGGACAGTGTGAACACACCGAGAACTGCTGTGCACATAGCCTGAATCGTAACAAACCAGTTTGTCACGTTCGTCAGCAGAATCTCCGGTGCCAGAACGAATATGAACGGAATGATGAATCCCGGCAGGGCCAGTTTGACACTCTGGAAAGCTGTCTGGTTGGGATCAGCATTGGCCAGTCCGGCCGCAGTGTAAGCGCCGACACAGACCGGCGGCGTTACCGACGAAAGTACGGCGTAGAAGAACACGAACATATGCGCATCAAGGGGTTTGATGCCAAGCTGCACCATTGCAGGGGCCGCCACAGCGCTGGCCATGACGTAGCTTGCTGTTGTGGGCATGCCCATGCCGAGCAGCGTAGCTATGATCAGGGTCACGATCAATGTAGCAATCAAATGGCCGGCAGTGAAAGCCAGAACTGCATCACCAATGCGCAGCGCAACGCCCGTAGCGCCCATCATGCCGATGACGTTGCCGACGATAATGCAGGCCATGGCAACAGACAGCGCGCCGATTGAACCATCTTTAAGCGTCTTGATGAATGTTTTCAGATCCAGACGGTCAGACTTCTTCAGGAAGCTCAGCACGACACAGGTCGCAATGCCCCAGCAGCCGGCATAGAGCGGGTTATACCCCTTCACAAGGAAATAAACAATCACAAAAAGAGGAATCGCCTTATAACCGCTGCTCATCAGAACCTTTTTGACGGAAGGCAGCGACTCCTTGGGCAGGCCCTGCAAACCCAGCTTTGAGGCCTCAAGGCTCAGAGAACACCAGATGCCCCAGAAGTACAGCAGCGCTGGAACGATAGCGCAGACAAGCACTCTCGTGTAAGGGATATTCAGCGTATCGGCAATGATAAATGCGGCAGCGCCCATAACAGGCGGCATGATCTGTCCGCCCGTTGAAGAAGCAGCTTCAACAGCGCCGGCAAAATAAGGCTTGTAACCGATGCTTTTCATCAGAGGAATCGTAAAAGCGCCTGTCGTTGCAACATTTGCAGAGGTACTGCCGCTGATAGTCCCCATCAGCGCGCTTGAAAGCACTGAGATCTTTGCGGGGCCGCCTTTCAGATGTCCCGTCAATGCCATAGAGAAATCGTTGAAGAACTCAGAAGTCCTTGTCGAGGTCAGAAACGCGCCGAACAGCACAAACAGATAGATATAAGTAGCGGAAACGCCCGTGACCAGGCCGAACAAACCGTCGGTCGTCAGATAAAGTTCCTCTATGATCCTTGGCACCGACAGTCCGAAGTGCTGCAGCGGTCCGGGCATCGAACGTCCAAAGTAAGCAAAAAGCAGGAACAGGAAACAGAAGATCGGCAGCGGCCAGCCGAGAACACGGCGGCCAGCGATAAAGACAAGGGCTGTGAAGACAGCGCCCATGTACAGTTCATAGCTGTACACTTCACCGGATCTTGTGGCGATATCCTCATAACCGAAAAAGACGTACAGCGCGCCTATGGCCGCAAGAATGGCAAAAATCCAGTCAATGACCGTAGCATGGTCGCGCGGTGACTTTTTCGTCGCCGGATAAAGCAGGAAAATCATCGGCAGCACAAATGCCACATGGAAACTGCGCTGCTGCATCGTGGGCAGGACACCGAAGAACGCGGTGTAAAGCTGGAAAATAGCCAGACCGACCGCAAGGACAGTGATCAGTGTCCCTTCCCAGCCCTGCAGATTGCGGCGCTTGCCCTGTTTTTTCGGAACATTGGCAGAGTTCGCTTCGGCAATAGCACTTGCAGAAAGTTTTTCAGGCATATCAGGATCCTCCTCTTGTCCCAGTTAAATGTAAAAAAAGGGGAGCCGCAGGACTCCCCTTTTACAGAACATTATTGCAAACTACTTGACCAGACCGACTTCTTTGTAGTACTTCAGCGCGCCGGGATGTACCTCCATTGAGCAGCCGTCCAGAGCATGCTTGATGTCAAAGCTGGCGAAGTAGTTGGGAAGGCGCTGTTTCAGTTTGTCAGCATTCTCATACATGGCCTTGACAGTTTTGTAAACGACTTCATCAGAAACCTTGTCACTGGTGACAATGGCGCCGATGGCTGCTATGGTCTGAATGTCGTCGGGATAACCGTCGTAGGTGCCGCCCGGGATTGTCGCCAATGAGAAATACGGATGATCCTTAACTATTGCCTGGCGCTTGTCTTCATCAATGGAAAGCAGGCGCACGCCGCCGGTCAGCATATCGGTGACCTGAGCATTGGGAGCAGTAGTCGTCCAGAAGTTGCCCTGCACGCCGCCGGTTTTGATGGCCTCAGCACTCTCAGTCTTGCCGTAACGGTCGACCTTGACGTCATCATCCGTCATGCCGTAGGCGCCAAGGATGATGCGGGTGTACGTTTCAATTCCCTGACCGATGGCACCGTAATCAATGCGCTTGCCGCGGAAATCAGCGATGCTCTTGATGCTGTCGTCATGAACAAGAACATGGCAGGGCATAGGATAGACAGCAGTCACAAAACGAAGGCCGGGAACAGGAGCTTTAAAGCTGCCCGTGCCGGTGACGCCTTCATAAATCGTGGCGGACTGGCAGAGACCAAACTCGATATCGCCCTTTGCAAGAGCGTTGAGGTTCTTGATCGAGCCGCCGGTGACAGCCGTGTAGTTAATGCCGAGATTTGCCGAGTTGCAGATCTGAGCAACAGTGTTGCCGATCAGGTAGAAACCGCCGCCCACGCTGCTCGTCCCGATACGTGCGAACTCCGTTGCAAGACCGGCTTCGGCCATAAGTCCCACCGCAGCAATTGCTGCAAGAATACCGTTAAAAAACCTACGACGCATACCTGTTACCTCCTCATAAAGTAATAAGTTTATGTGCCAACTTGCCACATAATTATACAATAGAACTTAAAGTTAGAATAACTCTCCGCAGATCGGTTTTATGCTGCATATTTACAGCCTGCGCCAGAACGGATCACCGACGGCGTTTTCCGGATCTCTGAGTCAGCCTGCTGCATTAAAAGCCTGCAGGAATGTTTAACGGTTATTGTCAACGAATTTAGGCAGATACTTCTTTTCAAGTTCACGGAAATCGTTGAATCCCACCAGATTTTTGTAATCTGCAAAAGGAACCACAAGATCCGTTTTGCCCTCAGAAGTCCCGTCCTTCACGGCTTTCAGATACGTTGACATCCCCTTGACGGCAGCGAACAGAGGGCCAACCGGAACGCTGATGCGCGCAATGCCAAGCTTCTTCGCTTCTTCGTACGGGAAAAGCGGTGTCTTCCCGCCTACAACCGCATCAAAGAAGTTGATGCTCACAAGACCGTGAATTTCCTTAACCGCACGTTTAATGTCCTCGACGTGGCGCGGCGCCTCTACAAAAATCATATCAGCGCCGGCATCAAGATATGCGTTGGCGCGCTCAATAGCTTTGTCAATTCCCTCAACAGCGATCGCGTCAGTGCGGGCGTTGATGATGAAATCAGGATCAAGCTTGTCGCGCACCTCTTTGCATGCCTTGATCTTGAGAACCATTTCATCTGCAGGAATGATCGTCTTGCCCTCAAGGTGACCGCAGCGCTTGGGGAACGCCTGATCCTCAATATTCATACCGGCGCAGCCGGCTTCAATGTATTTGCGGATGACAAACATTGCATTAATAGCATTGCCGAACCCCGTGTCTGCGTCAGCCATCAGCGGAATATCAACTGCGTTGGCAATATTGCGGGTCAGTTCAAGCATTTCACCAAAAGAGAGAAACGCCATATCCGGAAGACCGAGAACCGTCGCCGCAAGGCCGAAACCGCTTGCCTGCACAATTTCAAAGCCAGCCTTCTGAATCAGCTTGGCAGACAGAACGTCATGAGCACCCACTGCCATAACTGCTCTTCTCTCGTTTAAAAGCTGACGCAGTTTTGTTGATTTCTTCATTGCAGCCTCCTCAATACATCCATATAGTGGAAGTTATTTCCATATTATGGATACAATTTAAAGCGAGAAATCACTCTTGTCAAGATAATATTTACCAAGTATACAGTATCCATCAGTTACAAAAACAATCTGCATGTTTTTTACGGCACCTATTATAGTTAATAAAATTACTTCATTTGCCGTGGGACGATGGTATAATGATCTGCATAAACGGTCACCGCAGGAATACAGAAAACTGAATTCTCTATCTTGCAATGCTTGAATCAGCAGTTCAGAAAAAAGGAGCCGACACAGGCAATGCTGCAGAACAAAACTCAGGGAGCTGCGTCAATCAGAAAATGTCTCGCCGTCATAGACGCATTCACGCTTGCAGTCCCCAGACTGACTTTAAGTGAGATCGCAAAAGCAATCAAAGCGCCGATGCCTACAGTTTCACGCATCGTCGCAGTGCTCTGCGAAGAGGGTTTTCTGGAAAAAAACGACGACAGAACTTACCAGCTCGGCTGGAAGTGCTGTCGTATGGGTGCTGTGTTCGATGCCGGGATGCCAATAAAAACGCTGGCCCTCCCCCACATGAAAAAACTTCGCGACACCTGCAATGAAACGGTCAGTCTTTACCTGCGCCGCGGCATTGAAAGAATCTGCTACGAACAGGTTCAAAGCGCTCATGCTCTGAAAAGAATTTCTGTGCCGGGCGAGATTTACCCCCTGTGGGCAGGCGGTACTGGCAAGTGTTTTCTTGCTTACATGAGCGCTGATGAGATTCAGGCAGTAAAGGAGGCAGCGCCTTGTGCGTACCAGCAACGCTGGGATTCCGTCATGAAACAGGCACAGCTTGTACGCATAAGCGGGTATTCATACAGCATTGCCGAACGCGAAGCAGGGATCTCTTCCGTTGCCGCACCTGTTTTTGACTTTACCGGCAAACCAGCTGCATGCCTGACAATTTCGGGGCCGAGCATTCGTTTTACTGATGAACTCGTCTCAAAAATCATTCTCGCAATACTGAACGAATCCAGAGAACTTTCTTTATCACTTGGCGCCTCAGATGCCATGGTCCGTTTTCCTGTGCCGGCAAACTTTCCGCACCTGCAGAGCTTATGAATTGAAATTTAATCCTTGAAGTATTGTGTTTTCAACAGTTTATCCGCGCTATTCAAAACCTTTTCTGCTTCGTCAATAAAACAAGAGCAAAAAGAAGTTCAGACACAAAAATCCCTCTGGGTGCAGATATTCTGCAGCTCAGAGGGATTTTCAGCAGACACAGCAGATTGTTCGGGTATATGCTGTCTGTGAGGAAATAAGGGCTCGCCGGCCTCTCAGAGACACTTCTATTTTTTCTGCTGATCCAGCTGGCTGGCGGTCATGAGGACAACATGATGGATAAAAAAGAGCAGGTCCGTATCCCGGCCGGGTATGAATGACACGGCGCCGGCAAATTTCTCCAGGGCTGCTCTTTTCTTCGCATCAAGGCTGCTGTCGAGAATGACAACTCTGCCTTTTCTGAGTTTTTCGGCAATCTCTGCTGCGGCCTTCGGCTTTTCTGCTCTGACAAGTGCCTCAGCAAGTGCAAGTTCTTTCTCGTCTGGCACGCTGACTCGGCACCCCCACGCCTGAAAGAAGGGAATGTACCAGCCGCCGAAACACAGGACTTCCGCGTTTTTGAGACGGCCGCGGCCGGAAATCAGCACTGATCTGAGCCGTGCGTTAAACTCTCCGAGCCGGCGCTGATAAAAACTGTAATGTCCGGGATCAAGTGCCGCAAGGACATCCATGATTCTCTGCGCTGTAAAAGGCAGGTTTGCCGGATCACCGTAAAAATATTCCCATCTGTCAATTTTCTGCTCACTGGTAAAAAGATACTGCACACCGGAACGTTTCTTTTCGGCCTCTGTCAGCGCAGAACGGCGTCCTTTCCGGTGTGCTGAGATCATAAACTCTTCGTACTCTGCCGGATTGAGCGCAATCAGCGGCAGTTCTGCGCCGCTTCCCGCCATCAGTACGGAGCGGGCGGCCGTCAGGCTGCCGTCCTCGCCCCAGCTCCAGCCGGAAGCTGTTTCAACATAAGGGCCGCCGATAAAGCGGACCAGCAGTTCCATAACGGGATCAACGGTAAGAACCTTTGTTTTCCCGGCAGCTTCCGCAGAGCTGAAAGACAGGACGCAGAGCACGGCAAATGCTGCAAGCAGACGTTTCATTCCGCTACTCCCGCGCGCAGATAACGGCTTCGTCGTTTCCGTCAAGTTCTTTCACGCGGACTTCCACGGTCTCCTGCTGCGACGTGGGAACGGCCTTTCCGAGATAATCGGGCTGTATTGGCAGCTCTCTGTGGCCGCGGTCAATCAGGATCAGCAGCTGCACGCAGGCAGGACGTCCGATGTCGCCAAGGGCTTCCAGGGCGGCACGGATTGTTCTGCCGGTAAAAAGGACATCGTCAACAAGGATCACTTTTTTCCCGTTCAGGTCAAACGGTACGGAGGTACTGTGAACTACCGGCTGATCGCTGAGAAGGGTGATGTCATCGCGGTACAGCGTTATGTCAAGTTCACCGAGAGGCAGTTTGACTCCCTCGCTTCCGCGCATCATTTCGCGGAGCCGTCCGGCAAGATACACGCCGCGGCGCTGAATGCCGATGATCACGATATTCTCAACACCGTGATTTTTTTCAGCGATTTCGCTGCTCATGCGCCGCAGGGCGCGTTCCATGTCTTCGGCCGTCATCACTACGGCTTTTTCTCTGAGTTTCACGCCGCGTCACCTCGCTGAATGGGAAATTCTGCACTCCCGCGGTTATTTTTTTGGATCGGGACGGCTGCCGGGCTTCACAGGCGGGGTGCCGAGTTTCCTGCACAGCGGGCAGTTGTCGGGATCGTAGGTCTCAAACGAAACTTTAAACAGAGATACCAGGCCCGGGCCGAGCTGCTGTGTGCCGCCTGAACGGTCGACGATGCAGGCTGAACCCACCCATCTGCAGCCGCCGGCGGTCATATACTCCGCGGTTTCCTTAACTGAACCGCCTGTGGTCACTACGTCTTCCACGGCAACAAAGCTCTTTCCGACAGGCATGGGAAAACGGCGGAGCTTCATCTTCCCGTCTTCGCGCTCGCAGAACAGGAACGGAATATCAAGGGCACGGGCCACCTCGTGTCCCACGATCAGGCCGCCCAGTGCGGGAGAGACAATGAAATCAGGCTTCATATGGGCAATCCGTCTGGCGATCTCGCCGCCCACAAAAGCAGCATATCTGGGAAAGCGCAGCAGCATGGCGCACTGCATATAGTTGCCGCTGTGGCGCCCTGAGGTCAGTTTGAAATGGCCTGTAAGCCATGCATGACTTTCAATGAGCATCTCCTTGAGTTTTTCCTGTACCTGCTGATCTGTCAGTTCTTCCTGCATGATAAACCCTCCTCAATAGATTCGCTGATTTTCTTCACAGCCTCGCGCACGTCCGGGGCCTGATAAATGGGCCGTCCCATGACGATATAGTCAGCACCGTTACGGAACGCATCCGCAGGGGTTGCCACACGGCTCTGATCGTCGCCGCCAGCCACAAGGCGCACGCCGGGAACGACTTTCAGCAGCGAAGGACGCGTAATTTTTTTCACCATCTGAAGATCAAGAGGCGAGCACACAATTCCGTCCATGCCGCAGTCATCGCACAGCCAGGCGCGCTTCTTGATGGCTTCATTCATCGGGCAGCCCGGCGCCACTTCTGCCCAGCTCTCCTCGTTGAAGCTTGTCAGAACGGTGATCCCCAGAAGCTTCATTGACGAGCCGAGGCGGTCGCGCGCTGCCACTGACTCTTCCATCATGCGGCGCCCGCCGTCAGAATGGAGCGTGAGGCAGAATATCCCCATGTCGGCCAGAGTTTCCACCGCAAGACGCACGGTATTTGGAATGTCATGCAGTTTCAGATCGAGAAAGAGCTTGTAACCATGATCCACAATTTCCCTGAGAAAGTGCGCGCCGCCCTGGGCGTACAGACGCGGTCCGATTTTAACCGCATCAATCAGTCCGCTGAGCATGTCCATCGTCTGACGGGCCTCGCGGAGCGTGTTGAGATCGAGCGCCACAAAAAGCGGCAGTGATTTACGCTGTGACATACAAGCACCCCTTTGAAAGTTAATCTTTCCCCGCTACTGCGTATTCCGGGCTTTTCCGCAAAGCTCGGAAACTGAGCTGACTTTAAACTGCCTGACTGCATTCAGAAGTCCGGCATGTATTTTTTCCAGTGTGTCAAAACCGCTGAACAGAGCCGCCCCCACTTCAACCGCGGCTGCTCCGGCCATGATCATGGCAAGCGCGGAGTCAGCATCAGAAACGCCGCCGCAGCCGATCACGGGAATTTTCACGGCACCGGCGGCATCCCACACGGTGCGGAGCGCCAGCGGGAACACGGCAGGGCCGGAAAGTCCCGCGACACGGCGGGCAAACACCGGAACGCCGCGCTTTGTGTCAATGGCCATGCCGAGCCAGGTATTACCAACCACGACAGCGCTGGCACCGGCGGACTCGGCCGCTTTTGCCACGGCGGAAATGTCCGGCGCCTGCGGCGTCAGCTTGACCCACAGCGGGCCGTCCCAGCGGCGCCGCGCCAGTTCAACGGCCTGTGCTGTCAGATCGGGGCTGACGCCCCAGCTCATGCAGCCATGGTCTGTGTTGGGACATGAGATATTCAGCTCAACTGCATCGGCCATGCCGCGGACTTCGGCGGTGCGGCGCATCATGTAATCCAGTTCTCCGGCACTCTGCATGCAGATGTTGAGAATCACGGGGACGCCGCGCTGATGCAGCTGAGGCAGGCGCACATCTATAAAGTGATCGATTCCCTCGTTCTGAAGGCCGATGCTGTTGAGTATGCCGGAAGGCGTTTCCCAGACACGGGTGCCGGGGTTGCCGGCGCACGGGTCTTTTGTGATGGCCTTAGAGCAGATGGCCCCCACATAACGTGTCAGATCCTCCTGCCACAGGTTTTCTTCGTAAGCCCACGTTCCCGAGGCTATGACGACCGGCGTCTTTAATTTAAGGCCGCCGGCTGTGACGGCAAGCGCATCAGAGGTGCAGCTCATCCCATTTCACCTCCCGTGCCTGAAAAACCGGGCCGTCGATGCACACCCGGCGCCGGCCTGTTGTCGTATCCACTATGCAGCCGAAGCAGCCGCCCATGCCGCAGCCCATGCGTTTTTCGAGGCTTACCCAGATATCGTCGCATTCAGCGCCGTACTTTTCATAGAGGGCTTTCATCATTGGATTGGGACCGCAGCATACTACTGATACGTCAGCGAGGCTGCGGCCTTCAAGGCCGGCGATTGAAAAGCCTTTCAGCCCGATGGAGCCGTCGTCGCTGTACAGTGTCATCTCAGGCGCTCTCTGCTTCACCCACGCAGCAAAATCTTTCCACGCGGCATTGCCGACGCCGAGGAACAGCTCCTCAAAGCCGCCGATTTTTTTCCGCAGATACAGCAGCGGGGCGATTCCAAGCGTTCCTGCGACAGCCCATACACGGCGGTACTTCATCTTTCTGAAGCTGCCGCCCACCGGCCCGCGGACGGAAAAAACACTACCTTCGCGGCCTTCCGCCAGCAGTCCGGTCCCTTTTCCAACGACGCGGAACAGCACGTCAAAAGTGCCTGCTGCTTCATCCGCATCGAGAACGCCAAGCGGCCGGCGGAGCAGCGGCGCTGTGGAACGGGACGTTTTGAACAGGACGAAATTTCCCGGTTCCGCCGCCGAGGCAATTTCGGGACATTCAAAGACCAGATGCCAGATGCCGGGCGAAATCTGTTCCTTCACCTTCAGCCGCGCATCATAATCGCGGATCATTTCTTTCCCTCCCCGCCAGAAACGAGTGATCGTTTTTCAATTTACGGACTATTTTACTGCATCAAAGGAAAATATCCAATCGGTTGCACGTTACACCCCGCGGTCACACGTCACACGTCCGCCCAGCACTGTCATTAAGACTGAGCCTTTCAGCACGCGGCCGTTGAACGGGCAGTTGCGCCCCTTTGATTTGAACTTCGACGCGTCAACAAGCCACTCCCTTGACGGGTCAAAGAGCACAAGATCCGCTGCGCTGCCCGGTTCCAGTCTGACTGCAGGAAGTCCGAAAATGCGCCGCGGGGCCGTGCTCATGCGCTCAACCAGCGCTGAAACGGGGAAACCCAGCTTTCCGCAGAGGCCGTCAAGACATACTGCCAGCGATGTCTCCAGCCCGATAATGCCGTTCGGAGCCTTGGCGATGCCCTGCGCCTTCTCTGCCGGCGTGTGCGGGGCATGATCCGTCGCCACAACGTCAAGCACGCCCTCCATCAGCGCCGTGCGTACAGCTTCCGCATCCTCGGGAAGGCGGAGCGGCGGGCTCATCTTTGCATTTGATCCGCATTCGAGTATGGCCGATTCGTCCAGAAACATGTGATGCGGGGTTGCCTCCGCCGTGACATTGACGCCGCGGCGTTTTGCGTCGGCAATAATCTGAACGCCCCGCGCCGTGCTGACATGCTGCACATGCACATGGACTCCTGTCTTTTCAGCAAAGAACACATCGCGCAGAATCATCAGCTCTTCAGCAAGAGCCGGCGTGCCGGAAAGCCCCAGTTTCCTTGAAATGGCCCCCCGGTTCATTGACCGGTCGCCCTCAAAACCATGGGCTTCGCAGTGCACGCTGACCGGCATATCGAGCGCAGCCGCTTTTTCAAAAGCCCGGTAGAAAAGCGCGCTGTCAGCCACGGTCAGTCCGTCGTCGCTGAAGCAGACAGCGCCGGCCTGTTTCAGCGCTTCGAAATCAGTCAGCTCTCTGCCTTCCATGTTTTTTGTCACGGCCGCCGCCGGGTAGATGCGGCAGTCCATGGTTTTATTGCGCTCAATACAGTTCCTGACAGCTTCAGGCGTGTCAACGGGCGGTTTTGTGTTCGCCATGGTGACGACCGCTGTAAAACCGCCGTCCGCGGCGGCCGCGCAGCCGGTTTCAAGCGTTTCCTTCTGCGTCAGCCCGGGATCACGGAAATGAACGTGAAGATCCACAAGCCCCGGTGCCAGGACAGCGCCGCGGCAGTCGACTGTTTCAGCCGCCGGAATTTCAGGCAGGGACGGGCCGACAGCTGATATGACGCCGTTTTCTGCCAGCAGGTCACCCTTCATGTCCATTTTCAGCGCAGGGTCAATCAGCCGTGCGTTTCTAAACAGAACTGCTGTCATGAAAAATCCCCCTTTGCAGCACAGTCTGCCGATCTGAAAAACATCACGCAAATGCGGCACATTCTAGCGGACAATGCCTCTGACTGTCTCAAGCAGCACTTCGTAGCCGGGCCGCACACGGTTCCATTCAATCCGCTCGTCCGGGTTATGGCTGATTCCGTCTTTGCACGGCACAAAAATCAGCGCCGAAGGAATCAGCGAAGCCATATACATTGCGTCATGGCCTGCACCGCTCGGCATGCGGCGGTATTTCACGCCGCGGCTGCGGCACACGTTTTCAACGCGGCGGGCAAGCAGTCCGTCCATCACAACAGGCTTATCTTCGGAGTAAAGGGTAAAGCCGATTTTCACGCCGCGCTCCTTTTCAACGGCGCGCACGCGGTTCAGCACCTGTGTGTAAACGCGGCGGATGCTTTTCTCTACAATACCGCGGATGTCGACTTTCAGCACCGCGCGCCCGGGCACAACGTTCATGGCACCCGGCTCGCACTGGCATACGCCGACAGTGGCCACGGAGCCGAACTCGCTTTCCTCGCGGCCCGCACGCTCCACGGCCAGAATAATATCGGCCGCAGCGGCCAGCGCATCATGGCGCATATTCATCGGGCACGCCCCGGAATGGGCCTGCTGCCCAGTGATTTCAAGCATGAAGCGGGTCGGCGCCGCAATGGCCTCGACGATGCCGACGTCCTCGCCGTTCCAGTCCAGCACGGGTCCCTGCTCGATATGAAGCTCAAAATAAGAATGATATGACGCAGGAGCAAGACAGTCGCGGAAAAGATATTCCGGCTTTCCGCCGAATTCGCGCAGCGCGTCAAGCAGTGTCTTTCCGCTGCTGTCACGGAAGCGCAGCGTATCGCCAAGGGTCAGATTTCCGGTGGCCGCCCGGCTGCCGATGCAGGACAGCGAAAAGCGGCTTGATTCTTCTGAAGTAAACACGACCACAGAAAGGGGCCTTGCCGGTCTGGAGCCGCCGGACAGGATGTCCCTTACTACGCCAAGGCCCGAGGCCACACCGAGGACGCCGTCATAATCGCCGCCGTGCGGCACTGCGTCAAGGTGCGAGCCGATGACAACGCCGGGGCGGTCAGAAGTTCCCTCACAGCTGCCCCAGATGCTGCAGCAGGCGTCTATGCGCACTGACATGCCCAGCGACTTCATTTCATTCACGACAATTTCGCGGGCCTGACGGTCCGCCTCAGTCAGCGCAAGACGGTCTACGCCGCGGTCAGTGCGTCCGCACTTCGCGACCGCTTCAACAATTTCGCGGGTACGGTCAAAGCCGGTCACATGAATCCCCTACTTTCCATAAACCAGCGCCGGCAGGAATGTGGAGATGGGCGGCACATAGGAAATTACCAGGAGGCCGATGATGGACACGAGAATGAAAATCATCACTGAACGGATGATCCTCGACATGGGCAGCCCCGTCACGCCGGACGCCACAAACAGGTTCAGCCCGAAAGGCGGCGTGAAGTTGCCCAGCGCAAGATTGGAGACCATGATGATTCCGAGGTGAAGCGGGTCGATGCCCATCTGCATGGCAATGGGATAGAACAGCGGCGCCAGAATGACTATGGCCGCAATGCCCTCCATGAACATGCCGACAATCAGGAGAATGATGTTCACCATGGCGATGAACGCCCACGGGGAACGGATATTGGCAATGATGGCCGACGTAACCATCTGGGGAATCCTCGCCACTGTGAGGAACCACGCAAAGCTGGTCGCCGCGGCAACCAGGATCATGACCTGTGCGCAGGTCACAGCCGAGCGGAGGCACACATCAAACAGCTTGGCCCACGTGATTTCGCGGTAGACGCAGACACCGACAAACAGCGCATAAACAGCGGAAATTCCGGCCGCCTCCGTGGGCGTGAACACGCCGCAGTAAATGCCGCCGAGGATAATTACCGGCACCATCAGCGACCAGCCGGCTTCAAGCGTGTTGCGGCCGATTTCAGCCCACGTGGAGGGTTCGGAAACTTTCAGCTCGTGAGTGCGCGAAAAAAGCCAGATGTAGACCACCGTCGCCAGGCCGTAGACGATGCCCGCGCTGACGCCTGACATGAACAGAGAGCCGACTGACACGCCCGTGGCCGCTGCATACATGATCAGCGTGATGCTGGGCGGAATGATCAGCGCAACCGAGCCTGACGACGTGATCAGTCCTGCCGAGAAGCCCTCCGGGTAGCCGCTCTGAATCAGCTCAGGATAAAGAACGCGCCCCATGGCGATGACCGTGGCGGGAGACGAACCGCACAGAGCGCCGAAAATCATGCAGGTGCACTGCGTTGTGTAGGCCAGACCGCCCTTGCGGGCTCCCACAAGGCTCCGCGTCCATTTCAGAATGCGCTTCGAAAGGCCGCCCGTGTCCATCAGATTGGCCGCAAAAATAAAAAACGGCATGGACATCAGCGAAAATTTATCAAGCCCGCCGAACATTCTCTGAGCAAGAACCATCGGGTCAAGGCTTGTAAACATCAGCATAGCGGCAAGAACAGCCAGCGCCAGCGCCACAAAGATCGGCACGCTGCCGAAAAGCATCACCAGAAGCAGGCACATCAGAAAAACAGACATGATCAGGCTTCCTCCTTCCGGAACGCGGCGGTGAAAAACCGCAGAGCCATCAGCGCTGATCCGAGCGGCATTGCCAGATAGGGAATCCACATGGGAATCCCCATGGCCGGGGAAGTCTGCTCCAGCTCCACAGTGAACGCCACAAGCCGTGCGCTGTACCAGAACAGCGCCGCGCAGAACCCGCCGGCAACGAAAAACACCAGCCGCGTCACCGCCAGCGCCGCTTTTTTCGGCAGCATGGTCAGCAGAAAGTCCATGCGGATATGGGCGCCGCGGCGCACGCAGATGCTGCCGCCGATAAAGGTAATCCAGATCATCAGATAGCGGATCAGTTCTTCTGCCCAGCTTGTACTGGCGCTGAACACGTAGCGCAGCACCACGTTGACAAAAAGCACAAGAGCCGTCAGCAGCAGCGAGGCGGCGCAGAACACATCTTCAACCCTGTCGAGGATTTTCATCATAGGAATCGTTTTCCTCCCGCAAAGCACTTCATCAAGATAAAAACTGTCCCGGAAACAAAAAGCGGGGCGAACTCCACATCGAAGCCGCCCCAATAGAGGAATTGCCCGCGGACACTCAGTGTGCCGTCACCACGACGGCAGTTTCAAAGCGTCCTGCTGTCACAAAAGCGAAATCTGCCTATTTCGCTTTTTTTGCATTATATACTGCGTCAAGCAGTTCTTTCTTGGAAGAGGATCCCTCAACGAACTTGGCGTGAAGCGGAAGGCTGATCTGCACAAACTTCTCGCGGTTCTCAGGCGTCAGTTCGGTGATGGCGATCTTCGACTGTCTGATCTGATCAAGGAACTTCGCCTCTCCGTTGGTCTGAGCCTCGCGCTCAGCCCTGCGTGCCTCAGCCTCGCATTCAACGATGAGCTTCTGCACGTCCTCGCTCTGCTTGCCGAACCAGCGGCTGTTGACAATGAACAGATATCCGAGGAACCCGTGGTTGCTGATGGTCATGTAATCCTGAACTTCATAGAGCTTTGCCATCGCAATGGTCTGAAGGGGATTTTCCTGCCCGTCGACAATGTGCTGCTGCAGAGCGTTGTAAAGTTCGGCGTACTCAATGGGGATCGGGTTTGCACCCCACGAACGGTACTGCTCAACCAGCTGGGGGCTGGGCATGACGCGGATCTTCATGCCTTTCAGGTCAGCCGGCTCGTTGACAGGTTTGCCGGCAGTCGTTATCTGTTTGAAGCCCGAAGCCCACAGTCCCAGTGTCTTAAAACCCTTTGCCTCGCAGCGGGCGTAGAACTTCTGCCCCACTTCGCCGTCCATGATGCGGTACAGCTCGTCCTTATCAGCCCACAGGAACGGGAAATCAATGACGCTCAGCTCTTCAACAAAGGGAGTCAGCACCGATGTGGGCTGCACCGACATTTCAAGTGTCCCCATCTGCACCATTTCAGCCTGCTCACGCATGGAACCCAGCTGCATCTGGGGGAAAACGTCAACAGTAATCTGTCCGCCCGATTTTTCCTCCATCAGCTTTTTAAAAGTCTGCGCGCCGATATCTTCCGGGCTGTCAACCGGCTGGTTGTGGCTCAGGCGGATGTTCATTTTCGGATAATCCGCCGCAAAAGCAGCTGACGCCGCGGCGATCGCCGCGCTGACAAGCAGAAACGCTGCAAACCTTTTCATAGAGATCCCGCTCCTTTTCAGTTTTTATTCTCAGATTCCTGTAATCTCTTCAGCACAGTTATTATAGCAAGATGCCAAAAACTGTGCAACCGGTTTTATAAGTCAAAAATCCACACAAAAATTATCTTTTCCATGAAGTAAAATTTCAAACCCGTTCAATTTTCTGACGGCAGCCTCTGATTACACCGCCGAAACCCAGTGTGCGCCGCCTGCATCCTCTTCCGCCGGCGCGGCAGCAGCTGAAGCAGATTCCGAAACGGCCCCTCCGCAGAAAGGCAGGCGCGCCCGCCGGTGCAGACAAAACTGCCAGATCGGTGCAGGAACCGCATCACCTGAACGGGGCAGGTGATGCGCCGTCAGAAACAGGGTTGAAAAGTGCCGCGGAACGTGTTTGAATAAAGACAGTCCGGCATTGAGTTCACCCGGTATGCAGATGTTTTTCCTGACAGAGAGGGGAAGATAAAATTGAAACTGAAAAACAATGACATCCGTTTGATTGCCGAAGGCGGCGGGCAGTCTCTGGCGCTGATCAGTCTGCCGCTGGCAGTCCCCGGATTCAGTAATTTTCTCAGCTCATGGCTGATCAGGACACCAGAAGGAACAGTGCTTGTCGACTGCGGCGTCGCAGGAAGCTACCCGTATCTGAAAAAAGCGCTCGATTCACTGGGCATCAGCCCGGATCTGCTTCTGCTCACTCATATTCACCTTGATCACTGCGGCGCTGCCGGATATCTGTGCCGCGATTTTCCCGGCATGAAGGTTTTCTGTTTCGAACGTGCCGCAAAACATCTGATCAACCCTGAAAAACTCTGGAACGCCACCGCGGCCACGCTCGGCACCGCTATGGCAGAGGCCTATCAGCCGCCGCTCCCCGTGCCCGCACAGAACATCATCACGCGGGAACAGCTTCCCGCCGCGTGGCAGGTCATTGACACCCCCGGGCACGCCCCGCACCACGTCTCGTTCCTTGTGAACCTCGCGGGGCAGCGTGTGTGCTTCGGCGGCGAAGCTCTGGGCGTCGTTGCCGGCAGGGGGGCAGAAGACTGGTTCCGCGACGGCGTCCGCCGCACGGGTATCCGCCCGGCCACGCCGCCGAAATACATTCCCGAAATCGGGCGCGCCAGCATGAAAAAGCTGGCTGCCGGACAGTGGGACCTGTTCTGCTGCGCCCACGGCGGCGCCGTGACAGACCGGACGCTGCCGGAACGCGCGCTGAAGCAGAATCAGTTCTGGGAGAAAGAAATCGCCGCCGGCCTTGAAAAGGGCCTTTCCGAGCAGCAAATGATTCAGCTGATGGTGCGTGACGACCCGGAACTGGCCGACCTTGCCTTTTACACCGAAGAAAACCACCAGCGCGAAATCTATTTCATCGGCAACAGCGTGCGCGGCTTTGTCCGTTTTCTGACAGAACAGAAGCAGGGCGCATAAACGGCCCGCAGTACAAAAAAGGAGGAATGCCCGGTCAGGACATTCCCCCTCTTTTATTCTGTTCAGCGTGCAGAATCCACTTATTCCAGCTTATTTCTGCGGCTGTGCGGGCAAAAAGATAAATGCCATGAAACGGCACAGCGTGTACAGTACCAGCACCGCGGCCAGAACCGTCTCAGCCGTCACGACCGGCTGCAGCCACGGCTGCGGGGAACCAAGCTTTGCCGCGCAGGCCATCGTCATTTTTGACGCGGTGGCAGTAATGACAAACGGGAAGGTGAACGCCGCCCAGCTCGGATAAAACGGCTGCCGGATGTACTTCAGCAGCTGTACAAGAGCAAACAGGAAAAGCGCCGCAGAAAGAATGTAAATGCCCATCAGAAACGCCAGAGATTTCGGCGAAACACTCTGCACGTACGCCGCAGCACAGAGACTTGCAGGGGCTGCGTATATGCAGATCAGCGGGCGTGCCGGCGCCGGAATTTCAGGATATTTCACGTGGCGCACCGTCACCAGAACCAGAAGCGGCAGAAACGTGGCAAAGCCGAACCAGAAAGCTGCCGCGCCGATATTCTGCGTGCCGAACGCCGGCGCGGAAACAGACGCCACCGCGATACCGACGTAGACGATGTAATAACTGGCAAACACGCTCTGCATTTTCAGCTTCAGAATGAAACGGAACGTGAAATATACAATGAGCAGCACATGAAGCCCGACAGCACCGTACCACAGATACAGCGCGCCGGCACCGGCCGCGGGCTTCAGACTGGCCGCAAGCAGCATCAGAGTCATGGAAAATGTGCCCGACACACTGGCTGTGACAGGGTTTTTCATGTCTTCCGCAAGGGCTGACGGGTACACAATGCACCGGAACAGGAACATCAGCACCAGTACGCCCGACGCTGCGACACACAACAGGCGCAGCGCCTCCGAACTGCTCTGCAGCAGGTTGCCGAGGGCGGCAAGGCCGAGAGCCGTGCCGCAGACAGGCAGGGGGACTCTTTTTAAAATCCGGCCCATGGCGAACTCTTACTCTGCATCCTGTCCGTCAAGATTGACCAGCCCGAGCTCGCGGATCACAATATCCGCCACTTTCCAGGCGCACAGCCCCGTGAAGCGGATGCACTGCTCCTTGTGCTCGCCCTTGCCCATATCGAATTCACGGGTCAGAATCCGGCAGCAGGTTGCCCCCTTCCCGTTGGCCTTTTTGAACCAGTCATGAAGTTCATTGGCAAGCTGCATGACTTTAATTGATTTAGGGTCCTTGGGACCGTTGGGTTCCGTGCGCCCGAAAAACAGGCCGAGCGCCATGATGCCGCCGTTCAGAGCGCCGCAGATGCAGCCTGAACGCCCGACTCCCACGGCCATGCCTGAACTCATGGCAATCACTTCGGGCGGAACATCCAGTTCGAAGTTGTCGCGGATGGCACTCATCAGTGCCTCGCAGCAGTAAAAACCGTTGCGGTAATTGTTCTCTGCATCCTTCTGAACTTTCTTTGGGCTGATTTCTCTTTTCACGTGCATTTCTGTTTCCTCCTGACAGTGTATTTTTTGAGAGCTTCCGCTCTGCAAAACCCGCAGCCATCCCCCGCAGACCGGCCCGCTGTGCTTTTCCGCAGCCACACCGCCCGCCGTGATGAAAAACGAACTAACTATGACTTTTAATAAACACAACTATAACATAATATGTCATGTAAATGGTTCTTTTTGTTATAATTAATATACTTTATATTAAATTCATAGAATCCCGCATAAGTAAAAACAGCAGCAAAGCTCCGCCTCGGCCGCACTGTTCCCCGCAAAGTCCCCTTCTCCGGGCTTCAAACCGGCTGCGCCGCACAAAAAAAATGGAACCTCCGCTGTCATGCTGACGGCGCGGGGTTCCATTTTTCTCTGTTGTTTTGTAAAATTTCAGCTTAAAAGTTCGGTTCGGGGCCGCTTTCGTATTTCAGTCCCCAGTCTTCGCAGATGCCGCGCGTAAAAAGCAGGTGAATGCACGGAACGCCTTTTTCAAGGTAATCGTTGATCAGCCCGCGGCTCCAGCCCTTGGATTTTACGGAATAAGACGGCATGATCAGCCCGTGCGGCATCTGCTCGCCGAACTCGATGGCCGTACCGAGGCTGAGCCAGGAGCCGCCGCAGTTCACAAAGGCTTTCAGCGGCCGCGATTCAAACAGGGCACGGCGGAACATCATCGACGTGTAGTGCCCATCCGGCACCATGCAGGTTTCATTGCGCTGCGCCATCAGCACAATCACTTCAGGCAGTGCATTTTCTTCAAGGACATTGCGGCGGATCCGGTCGTCAATGCCGCCCGGCGTCAGCGCGTCAATGCGTACGTCAAGGACGCCCTCGCGGCGCAGCACGTCAAACATGACCGGCAGCGTAAATTTCGGAATATCCGAACCGTACATCGATGATCCGTAGGAAAGCACAAACAGCGTGTTCAGCTTCAGCACCTTTGCCGCACAGTGAACAGCCAGCACGAACCCGGGATACGAACTCGTGGCGTTGATGCCGATCCAGTCGCCGCTGCGGACGCCGGCACGGATCAGATAGCCTGCCACGGCCCCCGCCATTTCGGGCTGGGACGACCAGCGCTTATCATGCCAGCTGCCCGGGGTTGTAACAAGCTGGGATATTTCCGCGCCGATCAGTCCCGTATGATCAGGGTCAAGGCGCTGGTCAAATTCCGGCACAATCAGCTTTCTCGCGCTCCAGAGCTTCTGTTCGCAGCGCCGCATCAGCTCAACGGCTTCATCCTGCCGCGGGTCTTCAAATGCCGGTGCAGGCATTGCAGAAACCAGGAACAGCAGCACCGCCAGTTTCAAAATGCGTTTCATTTTCCTTCTCCCTATTGTTTTTATCAGTCTCAGGCAGCGGACTGCCGGGACTGCAGTTTTTTGCGCTGAGCCTGGCACCAGAGAAAAACCGCTGCACAGACTGCAAACAGCACAGCGTAGACTTCCAGCACCGGCGTGTAGCTTCCCGCCAGCGCACAGCCGAAATTGATCAGCGGGTTGCCGGCGGCAATTCCGCCCGCCATTACCGCGAAGAAAATTCCCACCAGAGCCGTGTAAACCTGCGAGCCGAGCAGATCAGACACCAGCAGCGGCACAATGATGGTTTCCACCGGCATGGCAAAACCCAGCAGCACCGCGAAAAAGACGGCATCAATCCTGCTGCCCGCCCGGGCCAGAACCAGCATTGAGGCAATGCCCGAGGCACAGCACAGCAGAAAGACCGGCCTCAGTCCCCAGCGGTCGTACATCATGCCGTAAAGTACCTTTGTGAACCCGAGAATTATAAACATCAGCCCCGTCATCTGCCCGGCAAAGACAGGGTCGAACCCGCGGTCGACCAGATGGGCCGGTGCAGCCGTGTAAACCGGGTTGCACAGCCAGCCCATCACAAATACCAGCACAAAGAGCACATAGAAATAAGGCTGGCGTTTCAGGACTTCCATCGGCACGCCGCGCCACGATGAAACGTTCTTTTTTCTGTCGTCCGAAGCAGACTGCGCGTCTTTTTTCCGGGTGCGCACCAGCATGGACAGCGCAGTTCCCAGCACAAGAATCAGAACTGCCGTAAGCCGGTAGGAATACCGCCAGCCATAAGCCGCAATCCACCCGGCCACAAGAAAATTGCCGACACCGCCGCCGATGCCGCTTGCGGCATAAACGACGCCGAGCACCGTGCCCCGGTTCCTGTCAAACCAGTTATCAACAAGCCACGCGCACGTGGCATTGGTACAGAGCGCCAGAGCGATTCCCTGCAGCGCACCGCCCGCAAAAAACGTAAAAAGGCTGCTGCCCGCGGAAAACATGAAAAACGCCCCTGCCAGGCAGACAAAACCCAGAGTGCTGATCCCGCGCGCTCCCAGCCGGGCGAAAATAAAAGCCCACAGCAGATTGGAGAACATTTTACAGACATATCTCATGCTGAACGTCATGGAAAAATCGGCACGGCTGAAGCCCAGCGCCTCAGTAACCGGCGTAAGGTACTGGCCGTTCGGCGCATTGCCGAGGCCCATGGCGACAAACATGAACATGAAGCAGACAGCCGCAGTCACCCAGCGGTATGCGTCATTTTTCTCACATGAGGTTTTCAGCGTCTCCATCAAATCCCTCCGCTTCTGCTGCATGAAACACTACAAAATCAGCCCCGGCGCGCGGCATCCGAGCTGCACGCCGGAAGCTGAATCTAGAGGATAAAGCTCGCCACTGAAAAATACAGCGCCAGACCCAGCACGTCACTGACCGTCGCCAGCAGCGGCCCAGACATGATCGCCGGGTCAAGGTGCACCCTGCTGATGAGAAAAGGCAGCACTGCGCCGAGAATATTTGAAACCATCACGACAAAGACCATGGAAATGCCGACAACAAAGGTCACGCCGCCGCCGGTGCCGAGCAGAAGCGACCGGCCCATGGCAAGCACAGCCATGGCAGCGCCGAGAATCACGCCAGTCAGCAGTTCACGCACAATCACGCGCCAGAACATGCTGTTTTTCATGTCTCCCAGATCAAGGGAACGGATGATAAGCGCCGAAATCTGGCCGCTCACGTTGCCGCCGGTATCGATCAGCAGCGGCACGAAGAACGACAGCGCCATGACCTGCGACAGCAGCGACTCGTAGTTTTCAATGATCCCCGTCGTCAGGACACCTGTCACCATGCACAGCAGAAGACACGGGAAACGGCGCAGAGTTTCGCCCCACAGGCTTCCCTCGCTGTTGTCGCCGTAAAGGCCGCCGCTGTGGTGGAACAGTTCGGTGTTCTCATCCTCCATTACATCAAGCACGTCGTCGAACGGCAGAACGCCCACAAGCCGCCCGTCCTTCACGACAGGAAGCACCTGCACGTCATAGCGCGACATGAGGTGCGCTGCGTCAGCGCGGTCCATTTCGGGCGGCACCGAGTGGCAGTCCTCGTCGGTCAGCTGCTCCACTTTCGTTTCAGGTGAGGCCAGCACAAGGTCTTCAAGGGCCGCCGTGCCGAGAAACCTGCCGTCGCGGATGACAAAGCAGTGGTACACCAGATCCTTGCCGGGGGCATCGCGGCGGATTTTCTCAAGCGCTTCGGCCACAGTGTCATCCGGCGAGAGAATCACGCCGTTGCCGCTCATGATTTCACCGACGGAATCCTCAGGCCACGGCCGTTTCGGCTCAAGCAGGTTCTTAATGTTCTGGGGCAGTTTTTCAAGGAGTTCACGCCCCTGAAGCGAGGGCAGCGCGTTGAAAATTTCAGGCAGCAGTGATTCGGGCAGTGAAAGAAACAGGCCTCTCAGCTCGGGAATGGCAGCGCTGCTCAGCAGTTTCTGAATTTCACGGCGCGACAGGCTCTGCATCAGCTCCGTAAGTTTCAGCGGGCGCAGAACGCTGCACAGCGCAAGGCCGCATCTGGGCGGCAGATGAATAATCTCTTCCTTCAGGACTTCTGTTGAAAGTCCCTTTACTAAACTGCGCGCCTCGTCCAGCTTTCCCTGCTGCAGCAGGGCTTTAAGCCGGGAACTGAATCCCATGCGGGGCGGCATTGGTGGTCATCCTCCTTCACGGAGGCGAAGCTGTTATTCATGGCAGTCACCTCATGAAACCAGACGGCTGAGGAAGATCTGCGCCGTCTCAAAGTAGACAATCAGTCCGCACACATCGACCACTGTGGTGATAAAAGGCCCGGACATGACCGCCGGATCAATGTGAACCGCTCTGGCCAGCACCGGCAGAAGCGTTCCGGCCAGGTTGCCGAGAAGCACAACCAGCATCACGCCGACTCCCACTGTGAGGCACACGGCAATGCCGGTGCCAAGCGACCACGCGCGCGCCAAGCCGAGAAGGCCGAGCGCCGAGCCGAGCAGCATTCCGGTTACGCACTCGCGCATCATGATGCGTCCCAGATCGCTCCAGTGAATATCTCCCAGCGTCATTCCGCGGATCATCAGCGTCGCTGCCTGGGTGCCCGCGTTGCCGCCCGTTCCGATCAGCAGCGGCACGAAGAACGTCAGCGACACAATCTTCTGCGTGAGCGGCGAATAGTATTTCAGAACCGTTGACGTCAGGGCTTCTGTGAGAATACAGATCACAAGCCAGATAAAACGCTTGCGTGCCAGCGTCATAATGCCCGCGTCGAGATACTCTTCCTCGACAGGCTCAACGCCCGCCATGCGCTCGTAGTCTTCAGTCGCCTCCTCCTCAACCACATCAAGGATATCGTCGAAGGTGATGATTCCCACAAGGCGGTTTTCCCTGTCAACCACAGGCAGAGTGTGAAGGTCGTATTTGGAAATGACCCGGGCTGCCTCTTCCTGGTCAGCCGAGGTCGTCACGGAAACGGGATCGCCGTCCATTATGTCGATTACGTTCGTGTCCGGGTCGGCCAGCACAAGATCTTCAAGTTCCACCGCGCCGAGAAGGTGGCGCCCTTCGTCGGTGACAAAACACGTGTAAATTGTTTCCTTGCCCCTTGCGGTGGCACGGATCCTTTCAACAGCCGTCCTCACCGTCATATGGGCTTTCAGGTCGATGTATTCGGCCGTCATGATGCGGCCGGCGCTGTCCTCAGGATAGCCCAGCAGGGCGTTGGCAAGCTTCCGCTCCTGAGGCGACAGCTTCAGCAGAAGCCGCTTCACCGTTGTTGCGGGCAGTTCATCGAAAAGCTCCGTGCGGTCATCGTCGGACATTTCCTCGATAATTTCTGAAACTTCCTCGTCAGTTGCATGTTTGAGAAAGCGTTCCTGCTCGTCAAAGCCCAGAAGTTCAAAGACTTCGACAGCAAGGTCTTTCGGCAGAAGCCTGAAATACAGCACCAGCTTTGCAGGCGGAAGATCTTCCAGCCCTTCGGCGATGTCAACAGGCTCCATGTCAGTGAGAAGCTCTTTCGCTTCACGATAGCGCTTCTGGCTGATGCAGACATCTACTTTCTGCATCAGTCTGTTGTCTTCGGGCGACATCAATAACACTCCCCCCGTCAGCGCCGCAGCCGGTGGGGATTAAACAGAACGGCCGGGCGCCGCTGGATTTTTTCTGGCACTTCGTAATGGAATGCCGTCAGATGCTTGTTCCATTTGGACCTGACCGTCTCCTCTCATGGAAATTTCAACTTCGTGCCTGACTCAGCACGAGCTTCTTAATGATACACATTCGCAAAAAATGATTCAAGCTGAAATACCGTTTTTCGCAAAAAAATTTCCCCTGCTCCCGCCGTTTCCCCGGAACCTAAGAAAAACATGCCCTTCATTTTACACCCGCCGGCGCCGATGTCTGAAAAACAGACAGGTACGGAAATACAGAAAAAATACAAAAGGGAACGGCTGCAGAAGCCGTTCCCCTGTAAAATCGCTTTTTCTGTTTTATTTTGCTCGGATCAGATGCAGCGGGTAAACTCTTCCAGAACTCTCTCACAGACCAGACGGTCTGAATCGCTGACCTTCATTGCCAGTTTGCGGACCAGTTCGCGCTGGCGCTTCAGGTGCTCAGTATAGTAAGCACGCCCCTTTTCGGAAAGCTGAATCTTGTAGCTGCGGCGGTCGTTTTCGTTGCGGCAGCGCTCCACAAGACCCATCACCTGAAGGCGGTCAATCATCACCGTCACAGTGCCCGTGGTAAGTTCCATGCGGTCGGCAATGTCCTTCATGCGGATATCCTTGTTGCGGCCGATCACGCAGATAGTGCGCATCTGAGGCGCGGAAAGCCTGCCGAGTTTTGCCACAGAGGCTTCCCAGCCGTAATAACGCTCGCAGAACTCTACAAGCGTGGAAGTCATTTTTTCAAGTTCTTCTTCGCTGATCATAACAGATCTCCAGTCCCTTCAGATAAATTTACCTTCAGTTGCACCCGTATAATCATCTTACGGACGTTGATTTTATCACAGGATTTTTTGACTTTCAACCTTGCGAAAAATCACAGTACCCCGCTGAATTTTTTCACGGCAGGACACCGGCCATAAGTGCCTGCCGTACAACCCTATTGTACAATTTTTATTTCAAACTGAAAACATATAAAACGAATTTAGAATAAACAAATTATCAAGCATAAAAGCGCACTTTTTTAATTCATTTTGCATAATTCCGCCGACTGCCCTATAAAAATCTGCTGAACACCTCTCAGCGCACACATCGGGCTGAAACGTAAATTTTACTATGACAGCGCTTCGAAACAGAGTATAATATCATTTAAATAGAAGGTTTTTAAGTGCCTTTCGCCCGTTTTTTCAGATTGTTTGATGAAAGACTTGTGAACAGCAGAACTAAACAGACCGGTACTCTGTGCGTGCCGGTCTGTACCGGCCGCAGCCGCCGTCCCTGCCGCGCGCCGGCTCTGAACTTTCATCAGCGCGTGCTTTTAAAGTATGAACTCAGAAGCAGTTGAAGTCAACTTCAGACCGGCCGAAAATACTTCATAAAAACTTTCCGCACCGCCCGGGCCGCTTCACTGCCGATGCAGCGGCACCCGAAAAGACCGTCCTTGAGGAGGAACATCCATGTCCAGGGTCAATCCCGTCTATACACTTCATAATGAATGCCAGGACTGCTACCGATGTGTGCGGAGCTGTCCCGTCAAGGCCATCAGAATTCTCAACGGACACGCTCAGGTGCTGCCGTCACGCTGCATATCATGCGCCGCCTGCGTCAGCGCGTGCCCGAGCCACGCCAAACAGGTGCGCAGCGACCTGGAGCAGGTGCGCAAGCTCGTTATGGAACACGACAATGTCTATGTTTCTCTCGGCCCCACATGGCGCGGTCCGTTCGACATCTCGGAAAAGCGCATGGCAGCTCTGCTCCGCCGGCTGGGATTCAGGGGCGTCAGCGAAACAGCCCTCGGCGCACAGCAGACCGCACTGGAATACGCACGGATCATCAATCAGGCCGGGCCAGGGCTTTACATTTCCAGCCAATGCCCTGTGATTGTTGACTATATCAGGCTTTACAAGCCGAAGTACGTCGGCAGCCTCCTGCCCGCCGCCTCTCCGGTGCTGACGCACGCAAAATATTTAAAGGAAAAACTCGGCGGCGGCATTCATGTGGTTTTCATCGGCGCGTGCGTCGCCGCCAAAAACGAGGCAGACCGCTGCCCCGAACTGCTTGACGCAGCCATCACATTCAGCGAGCTCAAACAGTGGATTGACCAGTCCGGCGTGAAGATTCCCGGCGACGAGGAAGTTTCAGCCGAGGACACGTTCGTTCCGGAAAAAGCATGCGAAGGCGTTCTGTACGCCCTGAGCGGCGGTGTCAGATCCATCATGGAACAGGCCGGAATCAGCCGGGAAGTTCAGATGATGTCCCTCAGTCCGCTGCAGCTGATCGCCCGGGGGCTGGATTTTCTCAACGTCAGTGAACTCAGGCACCCCGTTTTTGTCGAGGCGCTTGCCTGTGCCGGAGGATGTGTCGGCGGCCCTGAAATCGCCACGCGGCGCAGTATTTTTTCGATCACATCCGAAATCATGGACCGCGCGCCGCACCGCGACGTCATGCCGAAAACGCCCGAAGTCGTTCTGCCGGTGCGCTACAAGGCCAATCCTGTGCAGCGCACCGTGTGGACGCCGCAGCAGATCATGGAAGCCCTGAAGCGTATCGGCAAGTATGCCCCCGAGGACGAGCTGAACTGCATGGCCTGCGGATACCACACCTGCCGTGAAATGGCCGCAGCCCTGCTTGACGGCAACGCCGAGCCTTCCATGTGCGCCTCATACATGCGCACTCTGGCCGCGCGGCGTGCGGCGGCAGTTCTCAAAGGCATGCCGTCAGCCGTGGTCATGGTGGACAGAAACATGAAGATCATCGAAGCCAACGAGTCATTCGTGCAGAACTTTCTGCCGTCTGCTGCGGGCACGTCGAAGCAGCCCCGCGATATACTGGCCGGAAAGCCCGTGGCCACGGTCCTGGACTGGACCGACCTGTTCAAGACAGTGCTGAAAAGCAACAAAGAACAGTATCTGGACCACTACGCCTACAGGGGAAAATACTACGAAGTGCGCGTTTTCCCGCTTGAGCAGGGCGAGAGCGTGGGCGCCATCATCTACGACGTGGCAAATACCCGCAACAATCAGGAGCGCGTGGCACAGAAAGCCCGCGAGGTCATCCGCAGAAACATTGCCACCGTTCAGGAAATCGCCAGACTGCTCGGTGAACACGTCGTGGAAACCGAGTCGCTGCTGAACTCCATCGCCAGCGAGGCAGAAAACAGCAACCCCGACACGGGCACCGACGAGACGAAATAGAGGCTGCCATGTTTGTTGACATCGACTGCATTCAAAGGAGCAAAGCAGGCCAGCTGGCGTGCGGCGACGCCTTTCAGATCCGCCGCCGTTCCTCAGAAGGCCGCGTGATCGCCGTCCTTTCTGACGGGCTGGGAAGCGGCATCAAGGCAAACATACTGGCGCTGATGACCAGCACCATGCTGCTGCGCTCCATCGAAGAGGACATTCCCATCGACAAGGCGTCCGAAACCATGATGAACTCCCTGCCTGTCGACAAAATCCGCGGCGTCAGCTATTCGACGTTTTCAGCCATCGACTGCCGGGACGAAGGCGACGTGCGCATTGTCGAAGAGGGAAACCCGGAATTCCTCTGGATTCATGACGGAAATCTGTGGGTGCCGGACTATACCGTGCTTCGCTCAGAGTCCTTTCCCAACCGCCGGCTGCGGCTTTATCACATTCAGGTTCACCTCGGCGACCGGCTGATTTTCTGCACCGACGGCGTCACACAGTCCGGCCTGGGACGAAAGGAGTTCCGCACCGGATGGGGCCGTGAGGGACTGCTCGCCTTTATCAGGCCCATACTCGAGGAGACGCCGGATATTTCAAGCCACTCCCTGACCCTGCGCATCATCGGCCAGGCCGTGCAGAACGAGCCGGGCGGAAAACCCGGCGACGACATCTCGGCCTGCACCGTATATTACCGCGCGCCGCGCCGCGTTCTGCTCTTCACAGGTGCGCCCTATGACCAGAGCCGGGACCATGAATACGCCGAGCTTTTCGCGGCTTTCCCCGGCAAAAAGGCCATTGCAGGCGGCACCACATCCAACATCGTCTCGCGCGAACTGAAACGCCCCATCACCACCCCCATTGCCGGCTTCGTGGGCACCCTGCCGCCCGTATCGTGCATGGAAGGCGTCGATCTCATCACAGAAGGCGTACTTACGCTGTCGCGCACGCTGGAATACCTCGAAAAAGGCCCCGGCTATCCAAAGGATTCCGCCGGAAAGCTGGCAGATTTTCTCCTCAGCGCCGACATCGTGGAAATCATGCTCGGCGGACGTTTCAACCAGTCGCATTACGACCCGACGCTTCCCGTGCAGATCGGCCTCAGGCGCGACATTATCCGCAAACTCACCGAAGTTCTCGAAAACAGATACTACAAGCACGTAATCACCCGCCTCGTATGAGACAGGAATAACGTTTTTCATAAAAGACCGATTTCATTATTATTAAGGAGAGAAAAATATGACCCCAGTAAATGTCCGGATCTGTCTTGGTACAACCTGCTTCGTAATGGGCAGCGGCCAGCTGCAGAGCCTTTTTGACGACCTGCCGGAGCAGTTCGGCGCCGACAGAGTCAACGTCATCGGAGAGCGCTGCTTTGAACTCTGCTCTGTCGCCGATTCATTTGCCAAAGCGCCTTTTGTGATGGTCGACGATGAAATCATCAGCTCAGCCGATCACAGCAAAGTCGTTGAAGCCGTGAAAAGACATCTGGAGGAGAATAAATAATGCCGCTCATTCAGGAACCCGCCACCAAGCAGATCAAACGAGAAGTCCTCGTCCGCGTGATCAAAGCGTTTTACTCCGATGATTTCGGCGAAAAGTGCAACCGCATTCCCTACGACATGTATCCCAAGTGGACCGACCCCATCTACCGCTGCTGCATCTACAAAGAACGGGCCGTCGTCCGCACCCGCGTGATCTCAGCGCTCGGCGGATCCCTTGAGAACGACGACGAGTACCGCCCCGCCGCCGAGTACGCCGCAGAGGCCCTGAAAGAGCGCGAATCTCCCGCAGCGCCCCTGACAGTCATTGAAAACGCGTGCCAGGGCTGCGCTCCCGCCCATGTTTTCGTCACAGAACTGTGCCAGGGCTGCGTCGCGCGCCCGTGCATGGCCGCCTGCCATTTCGGCGCCATTTCCCGCGTTGACGGACACGCCCGCATCGACCAGGCCAAGTGCAAAAAGTGCGGCATGTGCATGCAGGCCTGCCCTTACGGCGCCATCATCAAGACAGTGGTGCCCTGCGAAAACGCCTGCCCCGTGGGCGCCATCGGCAAAGATGAGCACGGCGTCGCCCGCATCAATCACGAAAGCTGCATTTCCTGCGGCAAATGCGTCAGCGCCTGCCCGTTCGGCGCCGTCAACCCCCGCAGCCAGATCATTGACGTGCTTTCACGCATCCGCGAAGGGCGCGAAGTCATTGCCATGGTAGCCCCTGCCATTATGGGACAGCTGCCCTGCACCGCCGGGCAGATTCATACGGCGCTGAAAAAAATCGGCTTCAGCGACGTCTACGAAGTCGCACAGGGCGCGGATGTAACAGCGCGCACCGAAGCCGTCGACCTTCGCGAACGCCTTGCCCGCGGCGACGGCTTTATGACCACTTCATGCTGCGCTGCGTACAATGAACTGGTGGACAAGCACCTTCCCGAGCTGAAGCCGTTCCGCTCAGCCACGCACACCCCCATGTACTACACCGGGGAAATCGTGCACCGCGAGCATCCCGACGCCGTCCGCGTCTTCATCTCGCCGTGCTTTGCCAAACGCCGCGAGGCGCTGAAGGAACACATGGCCGAGTACGTCATTAATTTCGAGGAATTCGGCGCGCTCCTGATAGCGCTGAACATCGACGTCATGAAGCTGGAAGAAACGCCGTTCACACGCCCCAGCTCCATCGAAGGCCGCATGTACCCGCTTTCGGGAGGCGTCGCCCAGTCAGTCACCTCTGCATGGCGCGGCAGCGATAATGCCGTGAAGCCCACGACCATCAACGGACTCAACAAGATGAGCATTCTCGACCTGAAACGCTGGGCCAAAGCCGGCAAATGCGACCAGGGCAACCTCGTGGAAGTCATGAGCTGCATGGGCGGCTGCATCGGCGGCAACGCCTGCCTCAACGCGCAGCGTCAGGCCGCCGGCAAAGTCAAAACCTACGCGGCCCAGAGCTTTACGCTTAAAGAGGATCCGTCTGCAGAAAAAAGCAGCAGTTAAAAAAGACAAAAAAACAGCCGTCCGCCTTCCCGCAGAGAACATGCAGGAAAGCGGACGGCTTGTTTCTGTAAAACAGAATGCCGGCACGCAAATTTAATTTCCGCTCTCAGGCCGCTGAAACCAACGCAGTGTTACTGCCTGCCTTTACAGCGAACTCATAATATCCAGCAGATGCTGATACGAGTCCACATCGTGATACACAACATCCTTTGATGACAGAGTTTTAAACAGCTTCGCGGCGCACTTGATCTTCGCCTGTTCAATCGGTCTCAGGTTCAGGCTTTCCATTGTTCCCTTCGTCTCCGCGACAAAAAAGATATGTTTGACCGTTCCCCTTTTAAACACAATTGCCCAGTCAGGTGCATAATTTCCCACGGGCGTGGGAATCTGAAACCCGCGCGGCAGTTTTGCATATATAACTACTTTATCATCAAGATCCATATCCTCTGCAAATTTTCGTTCGATAGACTTTTCTGCTGTTCCATCCACAAACACATAATTCTGCACATTCTTCTTTGCTTGATAAGCCTTTGAGAAGTCCTTATTCTTTTCTGCCGTAAAAATAGTCGCGTCGTAAGTTCCTGCTGTCTGATTATAGACAACGTCATCCACAATCATGGCCGCTTTTTCTTCATTGATCAGGCGGATTGTTCTGGCAATAAACTCCTCCGGGTTTTCTCTGAACATATTGAATTTCACCCTGGAAATTCCCTTCAGGATTTTTACTACAGTCTTCCGCGTCAGGTTTGTGCCCGCGGCAATCTTGCCGATCAGGTCATACTTAACACGGCTTCCCTGCGCCCCCGACAGTTCATAGGTATGGTTCGTTTCCGCAGCAAAACCCTCTCCCAACTTCAGGCTGTCCTGCGACCAGTCATCGCTCTGTTTTCCCGTCGTGACCGTATACTGCAGCCGTGCCACAAACAGCTTATCGTCAATGTGAGCGACAGCCTTGCGGATCAGTTCATCGCTGTCAAACTCAACCTGATACGTGTATTTGTGATTAATATAGTTCCACAGCGTCTGAAATTCCTTTTTGTAGAAATTATCATTGAGCGCATTTTCCTGAATCTTTGTCGTATGGCCGTCTTCGATCATTCCATCGAGAGCATGTTCATCAAAGATACCATTCACGAGCGCATGGACACCTTCTGCGATGTCCTTCACCTTCTCAGGCAGGGGAGCCAGTACATTGTTTTTTTCATCCGTACGATATTTTTCTGTAACATGGCCATCTTCATCGATGTAATCATTCTTAGCCAGATAGTAGTAAATAGCGCGCGCCTGATCATCAGTAACGGTCACCATGTCATCGCCAATCTTAAGACGTTTCCCGGCAAAATATTCCGGCGTAGCCTTCGTCGGGCGCTCATACAGGTCATCTTTGATTTCTTTCTGCAGCGAAGAGACAAAATCCTTATACCCGTCACTGGCAATAACGGTCAGTTTATTGACATCCTGCACCTCTGACCCCAGCAGGTCCTGATCCATACGGTCACCGCTCTGGTTGACGCAGATACGAAGACCGC
>Ga0256404_1001215_pt1 | contig 64125 bp, 61 predicted proteins | sample RumenRJG_01DNA_FD_185990 | JGI IMG/M metagenome (GOLD analysis project Ga0256404, IMG submission 185990) | Bovine rumen microbial communities from Lethbridge, Alberta, Canada - RJG_01 | ecosystem: Host-associated > Mammals > Digestive system > Stomach > Rumen | place: Canada: Alberta | collected...
CAATAAAAGGAGGCAACTCTGTGCATTATTGGTTATTTTTCTTTGACTAAAATTGGTGTTTTCTGTCTGACTCTGAGTAGCTATTTTCTCCTGACGCTAACACTTGTACGCAGAAATAAGTAAAAAAAAGTGATTTAAATTATTAAAGCCCGATAACCTAATTGCTATCGGGCTTTGCATTTCATCAATGATCTGTTACATATAAAGATATTGCTACAGGAGCAGAAGTTTCACTGGCATCTTGATACCAGGATGTTCCTTTAAGGATATCGTATCTATCCTTATTCTTATACCAATATATTTTGTAATTACCGTTATCAGTTTTTTCCCATGTTCCAGAAAGAATTAATAGTTCGTCTGTTTCCAAATCTAAATATCTTTTATAACATTTTTTATTCGGAGTAAAAACGAGCCATTGGCCATAATAATACTTATCAGATAACTTACCAAATCCCATATACGGAACAGAACCTCCTGTGTAAGCATCTAAATTTTTATAGCAGATATGCGTTTCGCCTGAACTATTAGAACAACTAAAACCACCTGAAGTAATCAGAATATCATTATCCAAAACAAGAATTGTGTTTCTCTTTTCAGAACCTCCAATATCGCCGTCCCATTTATATTCAAATTCTGATAAATCTGATTTGAAATAAGTAATATTCCCTGTTTTGGAATTACCTATCGAACTATTACTTCGTGTTAATCTATATGAAATGGTTGAATCCGTAAATCTAAAATATATTGTAGTTGTAGAATCACTTGCAACATACCAATAAATATTTTTTAATGTTCCTTTTATAATATTTGGAGTTCCAATAAGAACCTCTGGTTTAGATGGCTCGCTCTCCGAATTACCAGATGATTTTTCAGTTTTTTGATCATCATTGTTATCTACAGTCGAAACATTATCACAGGAAGCAAAAACTATGGAAATAAAAATAAGCATCAAAAATAATACTCTCTTCATATAAACCTCCTCAAATATTCCATATCACTGAAATAAGATAGAACTTATTAAAAATATTATAACATAAGATACCTATAAAATCTCGTAGCCAGGCTTTTTCCTACTCAAACTCCTCCACATCCCGAAAACTCATCTTCTTCCTGTCATTCCGTTTCTGCAGTCCTTTCCCGCCGGAAGCCTTCTGACGTAAATCGCCATTAGTCAAAACTGAAATTGACTTCTCACTGGACTGGCGGCGCTTTTTCGCATCTCCCTCCAGCAGTTTCCAGGACTCTTCTTTCTTAATAAGAATATCATTCGCACTGTTAAGATGAAGTGCATAAGGCAACTGATTGTTTTCACCAAGATACTCAATGCAAACTTCCAGATCTTTAAGACAGATTCCGGCCTTATTCTTACAGGAGATTTTGGCGTTTTCCCGAACCTTCTTTGCAAGATTCGCTTCTGTTATCAAAGACTTTTCTTTCATCTGCTCAAGGGCAGTTACTATTTCTTTCTGAATTGGTGCAAGTGTTTCCATTTTTGCTATATCCTCTACCCTACTTCCCAACAATTACTTGCCCTGCAAATGCCAGCCCTACTCCTACAACCACACTCAGTACAACATAAAGGAGAGCAAATCCGATATGTCCTGTCTTAATAAGAGTCTCTGTTTCTAAGGCAAAGGTCGAAAAAGTCGTAAAGCCCCCGCACAAGCCAGTCTTTATAAAGAGTACAGTTTTGGGCGACAGCGAACTATTCTTTACTGCAAGAGCTGCAATCAATCCAATCACAAAACAGCCCAAAAGATTTATCACCAGAGTCTTTACCGGAAAGGGAAATGGTTCTTTGAGGGGAATCAAACCTATCAGATATCTGAGGCAGGCACCGATTCCGCCGCCTAAGGCTACTACTAAACAATTCAACATATAATCCTACTTTGCCACCTGCATGGCCATGTACATTCTCATCTTAACATCTTTGTTTCTTGTGTTGAAGATTCTTTCAAAGTAATCTGTCCATTCGTAGCTTCTCCAGCAACCGAAATCATCTATATATCCGTCATCTAAATTACGACCAGCAAAGTATACACCACTAATTTGATTGGCTTCGGGCATGCTTGAAAAGCATGTCATTGGGTACATATCCTTACAGAAAATAAAGCTGATAGTTGTATCAGGATTGTTCACTGAAGTAGCATACCCCTGCAAACCCCAGACTTTCTCATAACCGTTCACGCTTTTCATTTCTCCCATTACATTCAGTGTAAGTCCGTAATGCATGAGATTTTTGAACTTATAGGCGTAGAATACATTGTCGATTTTCATATATTCATCGTCATATATTGTAACGGTGTGAAGGTTTCCCATTTTGTCTTTAGCAGTAAAGCGTTTCTGATAGGTCTTTTCTTTATCCATCAGATCTGCTCTGGCTTGTACCTGCTCCAGAGTTTCATCAAAACTCACGGCATAACTGGTTGTGAAAAAGCCTTTTGCAGATACAGTTGAAATTGTACTGAATATCATCATTATATATAGAAGAAAGTTGCGTATTTTCACCATAATTCATGCTCCTTTCATTACTGTTTTGACCACGATGTATCCTGGGCGGAACCAAATGCCAGATACCCATGCAAGTTCAATTTTGTTGCAGAAAGGTTTGTGATTGTATACTGCTTTCCTTCAAGATAGTCTGCACTACAATTTGAAAATGTCAGGAACTTACCGTAGCTGTTTTCAAAACTGGACCATTCAAAGGTGCTTTCCTGCAGCAATGAGCCATTCTTATAAACTTTGAGTTTACCTGTTTTATCTGCATCAAATAAAAGATAAGAGTTCCCGTCTTCCCAGCGACCAATTAACTTGTAATCAAGAGCTGAACCGCTGAAACCTTCTACTGTAACTGTAATATTGCAATACCAGATTTTAGATGAATCATCCCAGTCAACGGCTTTTACGATTGCAGAGCCAGGCCCAATTGCTGTAAGGTTTCCGCTTCCAAGTTCAACAACATCGGAACCGCTCTGAATCTCGTAGTAAACTGAACTGTCACCAATCAATGAAGCAAGATTTATTGTATCTCCTACCTTCATTGAATATGAAGTAACAGAACTGAAATCCAAAGCTGAAGCATCTTCTGCGTCTCCCGAACCAGAGTTCTCTTTCTGCTTATAAGTTGCATAAAGAGTCAGAGTTGAAGTTACTTTGAATGAAGATCGTGCTACATAGGCTGTACCACTTCCATCAGCACTGGTATTCCATTTATCAAATTCATACCCTACCCCGTCTTCACCGTATCTATTTCTTGGATAGCGGGTCATTTCTGTAGAACAAGCAGGAAGTGTAATGTTCTGTCCAGACTTTGCTTTTATAGAAGCTGGCGGTACATTCACTGTTACGTCACAGAACATATACTCGTCTGTATCTTCCGGGTAATTCAAGTCGAAAGATACAGTGTATTCGGATGTAGTTTCAGAAGATGGATTTTCATTCTGATTTCCGGCGTCTGCTGTATTCATCTGACAAGATGTCAGCAATGTAAATAAACTTACTGCTGCTATATATCTAATTACTTTCATTTCAAATGCTCCTCTTTTACCAGTTTTTCTTCCTGCTTTGTAAGAATTTCCCATACCATTGCAGGACTTACTTTCCACTTGTTTCTTTCACAAATTGAAACAGCCCAGATTCCAAGCTCAGTTGCACTACCCGCCTTAAAGCATTGCGGAAAAGCAGATTCATCAATGGGAATTACTACACTCCTTCCCTTAATCAGAGGAAGGGTATCTTCTTCCATTACGAGATTGTCATCAATCTCATCTGCATTAAAAATCTTCTTCTTTGTCCTGACAAATACCAGATTCGGGTAGCGTTCCAGGAATTCAGCCCAGGTTTCTGTAACACCCTGACTCATAGAAGTCTCCAGTTAAAAATCCATTTCAAGATTTGCAAGACAGGCTTCAATGTTCTCTTTGGAAATTTCCCAGTTCTGTTTTTGACAGATGGTGATTGCCCATGCTCCGGCTTCCATTGCCGTTGATGACGCAAGCACACCGGGAAAATCCGTAACGGACAGAGGCATTATTTGTGTCTGATTTTTCTTCAGTTCTGGTGTGTCATCTTCAAAAATGAAGTTTTCATCTTTGAGCTGATTCTGGTTTTCGATGTGGAATCTTGTTTTGATAAACACAAGATTTGGGTACGGTTTCATGATTTCTTCTACAGTCATGTTTTCCTCCTGAAATCTGGTCCTTTAGACCGTTAATTCAAGTGCAAACTGCACTTCGGACGATTACAAGACACGTAAAGAAAATCTGGTAAAACATACACTCACAGATATTTTACATGTTTAAGCTCCAGCGTAGATCCTGTTGGCTCCGGCGTTTGACAGAAGGTATGTTCTATAGTCCAACTCGAATAATTTAGCTTCGGCTTTCTTGTTCTATAAATGTTTGTTAATTCACCTTCAAAAAATTAAAGATGAATTGCTAACGGACTTACTGAATATACAGCATACGCTGCAACCAGCAAGAACGAAATAATTGCAAGGTTAATCACTGCTTTTATGAATCCCATAATCGTGTTTTACCTCCGCTGCAACTGGCATTTCCCAATCAGGTTCGTTTTCGAATCTGATTTCCTTCTTCTTCGGTTTGTAAGCCTTCTCTTGTTTTTCAGAAACCGGAAGCAGACATCTTTTTACCACATACTGGCTTACAGTCATATCCGCATGTTCAGCATCCTGGTAAAGTTTTTCAGCCTGTTCGAGCGTCAGGGTAAGGAAAACACACTTGGTCTTTTTTCCAGTAGGTTTTCGTCCAGCACCTTTTCGGGCACCACCCCATCCGCTTTTTCTTTCGGTTCCTTCCATGATTATAATATAATACCGTTTTTTGATTTTGACAAGCATTTTTTCAAGATAACAAACAAATATCCTGTTTTTTCTTTATTCCGTTTTATACACTTAGAATTTATTTTAAATGTAGCGTTTGCAATATTGACACACACGGCGATTCTATGTAATATGAAATCATCACATAGAAATCAAACAAATTCTGCCTCCCCAAGAAAGGATTTGTTTTGAAAGATAAAGAAGAATTTGCCAGAATTGACCCTGACAGCTCACATAAGATTTACTGGCTGGCAATCTTAAACTGGCTCGTCCCAATCTGCCTGGTTATTACAGGTCTGATTATTACCACTCAAAAGTTCGCCCCTCTTATGAACTATGATCCGGCTGTTGTCGGTCATCCTGTATTCATCACAAAAGGCGGATACCGTTTTTACAATCCCCTCATTTTCCTGATTGGAATGCTGAAGTATGCCTTCAATGATACATACTCATACTATTTCTTTCAGGCAATCCCTGCGACTTTTATCTGTCTTGTGTTCGCCATCCTTCTGTTTGTACTGACTTCTATCTTTGTAAACGCACATCAGAAAAATCAGCACATTCACGGTACTGCACGTTTTGCTACACGTAAGGATTTGAAGAAATACGGAATGCTGCAGCAGAGAGGTGTTGTTTGCGGAGAACTTTCTTCTGCAGATGTCCGCTATAAGATTGACGCAGAAAAGGCCTCCCTAACCCTTCACTGCAAAAAGGCAGCACCACTTGTCTGTCATTCAGGCAGAACAAACACTTTGATGATTGCTCCTACCCGCAGCGGTAAAGGTGTTTCTACCGTAATACCAACCTGCCTGAACTATGGGGTTCCTTATAAAGCCTATGACAAGAAAACAAGATCAACTGTTATCAAAGGAAGAGGCTCAATGGTCATCTTTGACCCGAAGGGCGAAAACTGGGCTGCAACAGCAGGCTATCGTTCCAAGTTCTCAAAGGTTATTCCTTTCCGTCCTCTGGATGCAGACAACAATACAGCTCATTACAACCCGATCAGCGAGATTCCAGATTCTCCGAGCGAGGCTTTCAGCTGGGCAGATACAATTGGTGAAATCTTTTTTGGAGGAGATACAGCAAAGGCTGCAAGTGACGGAGCAACTCAGTATTTCAACAATACTGCCCGCGATATTTTCTCTGGTGTTGTCCTTCATGTGCGATTTTCTAAAGCCATACCTCCAGAACAGAAGAACCTTTCAACGGTGCTTCACATTTTCTCAAAGACTGTAGATGAAAACAAAAAAGAAGACGGTCCAATTATCAGTAAAGAAGGACAGCCGGTAAACCAGAATCAGGAAGAGAGCGGTCCAGGAGAAGCAATGCTCAAAGAGATGATTGAAGCAGACCATGGTAATGCACAGATTCATAACCTGATTGTGGAAGCTGCAAACCGCTCAAAGATTCAGACTCCAAAAGAAAGGGCATCCACCTACTCTACTGTATTCAGTAAGATTTCGCTTTTCCAGGACCCGCTTCTGGCACAGGCAACAGCTTATTCTGATTTCAGCGTTGATGATTTTATCAACGGCAAGAACGGAATCAGCCTGTATCTGATTGTTCCATACAACCACATCAAGCGAATCAGCCCTGTATTCAGAATGATTATCACATTTATGATTAAGAAGTTCTCTGCAGGAGAAACTAACGCAAACGAAGTAAAACTCAAGATTCCTTGTCTTCTCCTTCTCGACGAATTCCCTGTCCTTGGATATTTTCCTGACATCGCGTTAAATGCAGGAATTTTGGCCGGTTATGGAGTGACCTTCTTTATAGTCTGCCAGGCACTGAATCAGATTGTAGACGTATACGGAGAAAACCATCCGTTCCTGGACCACTGTAAAACAATCATCCTGTATGCTCCCGGTTCCCTTAAAGACGCAAGAACCTTCAGCGAATCAATCGGAAACCGTTCTGTTCTTCTGGATAACATTTCGGCAAGCGGAAGCAAATTTCAGGTTGGCTTTAACAATGTTTCAAGAAGTTCGCAGGAAACGAGCACATCCCTTATCAATCCAGATGAACTAATGAAGCTGGAGTTTTCAAGGGCAATCATCTTTAATCAGGGAATGCCGCCTTATAAGGGAAAGAAAGTCGTTTACTACGAAGACCCAAGGTTTAAGAAAAAGGCTTTTATGAAAGTTCCTGATATGAAGTTCATCATGAAAGGAATTAAAACACTTCCAAGCAATAAGAAAGCGAGCCTTAAAAAGAACTTATATATAGAAGAAAACAAACAAAATCCATTTGAACAGGCAAAAAAAGAAGTTGAAGCCATCGAGATTTCAAAGGAAATTGACGCAAGTTTTAACATCTTCCCTGATGAAGTGGCCTAGGAGCAGACAATGGAAAAAGAGAATTGGGAAAAACTACGGAATTCCGTAAATGTGAGGTTTTCGGATTCGGTATACAAGATATTAAAAACAAAATCTGAAGAAAGCGACGGACAAGAATCCATGTCAGATATTGTCCGAGATGCAATGAGTTATTACCTGGCAGCAGACATCAGTAATCCGAAGCTGATGTACGAAGCACAGAATACGCTCAAACAGACTGTAGAAAATCTTGAAACAAAACTGGATTTACTTTCAGTCATCTTCCTTGAATTTTGCAAACGCATGATTTCGTACTTACCTGCCCGGCCTTCCATGGAAGAATCGGTTGCAGATTACGAGTACCGCAAGTTCATGGAGAAAGTAAGTGACGTTCTTCAGAAAGAACATGGAGGAATTATAGAAGGAATGGTCTTAGATATTTATTCAAAAGGAGTAAAGAAAAATGGCAATGATTGAAGGGTTTCAACAGCAGGTTAAACAAGATAAGTGGTTAAGGAACCTGGAAGATGATATGAAACTGATCATCCCCTTCATTAAAGATAAACGTGTTACTGACATTGCAATCGGTATAGGTGGAGAGCTTATTGTTGAAGGCATGGGCATGGGTAAACAGTTTACAGGCATTTTCTTTGATGATGCCACAACAACACGAATTATTTACGCAAGCGCAGCCGTACTGGGAGTTACCATCGATCCTGACAACCCAATAGTAGAAGGTGTTCTTCCTAACTGGAAAATCCGCATTGAAGGGATTCTTCCGCCAAGGGCAACTGAAAACCCGATGTACTTTATCCGCCGTCCGCCAGCAGAGATTTTTGCTCTGGAATCTTATGTAAGCGGCGGTCGGATGACAGAGGAACAGTATGAGCTTCTTGTAAAACATATCCAGAAAAGAAGCAACATCATTATTGGAGGAGAAACAGGTTCTGGTAAAACAACTTTGCTCAACGCCATTATCGATAAAATGCGCGAGATTACCCCGGATGACAGATTCTACATTGTAGAAGATGCCGGAGAAATTCAGTGCAAGGCACGTGACAGAGTAAACATTTGGGCAGCCGGCAAAGACACGCTGAAAGCAGTTGGAATTGCTCTCCGATGTAATGTCTCAAGAATCATTTTCGGAGAACTTCGCTACGGAGATGTAACGAATGAAGTTCTAAAAGCATGGAATACCGGACATACAGGAAATGCGAGCACAATTCATGCCGACAGCTGTAAATCCATGGTAGCCCGAATCAAAGACCTGCTGCGCGAAGTAATACCGGGAGAACTTCCTGATATTGCTCAAAGCGTACAGTTGATGGTTCATCTCAAGCCGACTAAAACAGGTCCAGTTGTAGATGAAATCGTAGAAACAGCGTCACTGTAAGTGACCGTAAGTAAGCCAGGCGGCTTACAACAATCATTAGACAAGCATCAAGAGGAGTACAAAATGAAGTCTAATTCTAAAGCAAAGAAAATCTTTGCAAGCATCAAAAATACTGTTTGTTCAAAACAGTTCGCAATTATGGCAATCACATTCTGTGTATTTGCAGCCCCTACTTTCGCCGCTTCAAACGGTGACTCAATCGTGGAACTTGATAACTGGGCAGACAAAATCCTTGAACTTTTCCAGTCGTCATGGGTAAAAGCAATCCTTCTGGTAGCTCTCATCGTGGAAGCGATTGGTATGGTTCTCGCTGGGCAGCAGGGTGGCGGCGGACAGATGATCAAGAAGTTCGCGCCTTGGATTATCGGTACAATCATCCTTCTTTCAGCATCAAGTATCTGCTCTTACTTTCTTGGCGATTTGAGCTTTGAAGTAGCAATGCTCGAAACTTCGACCCCGGCAGAAATTGGAGCCGCGGCTTTGTTGAGTGCAGTGTAATTCCAGTGGAGTGGAAAAATGGATGAAATAACAGTTTTTGACTATTCCACTCCAGTACACAAAGTCTTACTTGAACCAAACCTTATGGTTGGAATCGGAATCATGCCTGCAATGGTAATTCTGGTTCTGACCATCGTTTTGATGAATCTTGTAAGCATCTGGTGCTGTGTTATTGGAATTGCTTTGTATGTTGCCGCAAGAATGATTTGTAAAAACGACCCTTATGCACTTACAGTCATTTTTGAACGGCTTATGACACCAGATATTTGGAGGGCTTCGTGAATATTCCGTTTTTAGACTTATTCAAATTCAAGGAAAGTGAAAATCAACTCAAATATGTTACCCCGTGGTCATTCATTCTTACACCGGGAGTATGTCTTTTGAAGAATGGTGCTTTGATGACGACATACCAGATTGAATATCCTGACCTGGAATCATCTTCTGCTCCAGAAATTGCAAGCATGGCTTCACTTTTTAACCGCAGCGTAATGACTCTTGCACAAAATGAAGGATGGGCTCTTTTCTTTGACGTAAAACGCTACAAAACAAAAGAATATCCTGCAGGAAGTTTTTCTAACCTTGCTGGCTGGCTCATTGACCAGAAAAGGGCAGAAAACTATCACAAATTCGGAGAGCATTTTACAACCGAATACTACATTACTTTCGTTTATCAGCTGCCAAGTGATTTAGACTCAAAAACAACAAGCCTTTTCTATAAACAGAAGGGCAAAAAGAAAAATGAAAAAAGTCATAAATCACTTTTCGGGAAAAGCGGAAATTTCCCTAAAATTCAAAAAGAAATGGAAAATTTTCTCGATGAATGTGAAAAGGTGATGGGAACTTTATCTACTAAACTCTGGATTCATCACCTGAACGACAGCGAATTATTCTCATACATAAAGTCGAGCGTTTCGCTCAACAGACAGAATCTAATTTATCCTGAGGACACTTTCTTCTTCCTCGATAACTATGTCTGCGATATGGATGTTCGCAATTCACAGCCGCTCAAAATAGGAGAATACTATGTTCCTGTCATGGGAATAATGGACTTTCCGAATAAAACCTATCCGGCAATCTTTGACAATCTGAATAAGACGATGACAGAGTTCCGCTGGACCACCCGTTTTATTCCTCTTTCAAAAGAGGCTTCGATGAAAGAAGCAGAAAAATACCAGAACCGCTTCTACTCTGCCAGAAAGTCGGGAATGACAATCTTTACTGAAATGGCTATGAATGTAGAAATCGACAAGGAAAACAAAAGTGCCCTTGAACTGGAAGCTCAGGCAAGCGATATTCAGGGTGACATCACTTTAGGAAACTATGTTCTTGGGTATTACACCTCAAATCTCATGGTTTGGGATAAAAAACTAGAAGTTGCAAAGGAAAAATCCCGCAAACTCCAGCAGATAATCCGTTCCTGCGGTTTTGGAGTAAAAGAAGAAACCTTCAACAACTGTCAGGCATGGCTTGGAATGATGCCGGGAAACGTTTATGCAAATATACGCCGCCCACTCATTTCTACTAAGAACTTTTCAAACATAATTCCTCTGAGTTCAGCATGGCAGGGAATGTTGTACAACGATTTTACGGAAGAAACCTGCGGAAGTTCCATTCCACTCTGTACCTGTTCAACCAGTTACGGAACGCCTTTCTTCCTGAATCTGAATGTGCGTGACGTAGGCCATACCTTTGTTTTCGGTCCGACAGGTGCAGGTAAGTCTACCCTTCTCGCACTGCTCATGGCTTCAGCAACAAAATACAAAGATGCAAACATCATCTGTATTGATAAGCAGCTTTCCTCACGAGGCTTCATAGTAGCCGCAGGGGGAATCTATGTTGAACCTGGAAAAGATGCTATTTCATTCCAGCCTCTCTCAGAATTGAAGTCACCAACGGAATGTTCGGAAGCAGAGTACACAGAGAGCCTGATGTGGTGTCAGCAGTTCATTGAAGGACTTTTGAGCCAGCAGAACATTGAAACCACACCGGAAATGAGCAAGGTAATCTCTGAAACTCTCCGTCTTGTTTCTGAAAAGGAAGCAGACATGAGAACTTTGACAACATTCCAGCAGTATGCAACATATTCAGACCCGGAAAACGGTTCAAACACCATAAGAATCGGACTGGACCCATACTGTTCAGGCGGACAGTTCGGCTCGATCTTTGATGCTGACAAAACAAATCTTCCTCTTTCAAAACTTGTAACAATCGAAATGGGAAGCCTTATGCGTCTTAGCGAAAAGGCGGTTGCCCCTGCCCTCATGTACATTTTCCGCTACCTTGAAAAACTGTGGAATGTACCGACCGGACAAAAGCAGCCCCTTACCTTCCTCTTTCTTGATGAAGCCTGGCTCTATCTCCAGCATCCGATTTTCGCAGGATTCTTACAGGAATGGCTCAGAACCTTACGTAAGAAAAAGGTTTTCTGTATTTTTGCAACACAGGAAGTTGCTGCCGCTGCCAAGTCGTCCTTGAGCGATACAATCGCCCAGCAGTGTCTTACAAAGATTTACCTTGCAGACGAATCGGCAACCACTCCGGGTCTTTTGGAAAGCTACCGTTTCTTTGGACTTACGGATTCTGAAATCCTTGCACTTTCAAATGCAACCATGAAGCGGGATTACTACTTCAAGAATCCAAACGGATGCCGCATGTTCACTCTCGACCTGGACCCTTTCCAGCTTGCCCTCATTTCTTCTGACCATGAAATTCTGGACAAGATTGAAGCAGAACACGGAAAGAACACACTGGAACCAATGGCTTTTGAGATTCTCGAAGCTGTTAAGGAAAAAACAGCAGCTCTTAGACGTGATACGAGAGCTTTGGAATACCAGCATTATAAGAAGATGCTGGAAGACTAAAACAATCAAATAAAAACTTGTGCAACAGGAGGCGTACACACTATGAAAAGAAAGTTTTTATCAATAATTGCAGGAGCATGTCTTGCAATCACCCCAATCTCAGCAACTGGATACCCTGTATTCGATGTTTCAGGATGGCTTACTGCAATCGACCAGCTTTATCAGCAGTACGATATGGTAATGAATACAATCACACAGATTGAAAACCAGTACAACATGATTCAGCAGAACATTGAAAGGGCAAAGTCCATCGACTGGGACAACATCCAGTTTGACGGAGATTTTGATATCAGAAATGACATCCGTGATGCCAACAAACGGGTGAACAGACTTCTTACTTCTTCAAGAAACATCAAGTCTCTGATGACAAGTCCTTCCATTCAGTGCGGTTACGGAAGTTACTCTCTGGCAGACCTCTGTGGAATGAACGGAGCGGAACACAATTTCTTTGCTGCCTGCACAGATACAGAAAAATACATGACAGACAGCATGGAATATGCGGTAAAAGCAATTACAGAAGGTCTGACTACAAAACAGAAAAGAGCTATCTGGGCAAAATACGGTATTGGTCCTAAGAATTACATCTTTGTTCAGCAGTCTGTAGCTCAGGTTAAAAGTGCAGCTTCAAAAGTAATGGCAAAAGTGACCGAAGAAGCCCGCAACATGAAACGTGAAGAAGACACCATCCGTAAGAACAATATTCTTAAGGCCGCATACGAAAGCCTTGATTCAGACGGAAACATAACCGAAGGTGCTGCAAACGAAGCACAGCTCCAGCTTACAGGAGAGCTTGTTGACCGTACATCTGATCTGACAGAAGCCGTAGAAGATATGGCAAATGTAACTGCGAGCAAAATGATTGCAGATGAAAACCAGAAACAGGCTGAAGCTGATGAAATTGAGGCACAGCAGAGAATGCAGGAAGCGATCGACAAACGCGTTCCTGATTACTTCAAGAAATAGGAGGCAACATGCACACTGGAGTAAATGGCTGGATAGACATTCCAGTTGTAGATGCAATTGAATACTTCTCAGGCGTTCTTGCTTCCTTTTTCGGATGGGCAACACACTATGCACAGTTCATAGGTCTTGTGGGTCTGTGCTGGTCCGCATTCAAACTTGCAAACAGCAGGTTCACCATCAGGGATTTCTGGTGGGACACTTTATACAAGTGGCTTGTCTTCCTTCTCCTGATGAATCTGTATGTACCGGTAACGGCGGGATTATCTTTTATGGGAAATAAAATTGGTATTACCGCAGGAGCCGGAAAGCAGACCGTAATCACTGCCCTGACAAACATGAAGCAGAGTATTGAAAAGGATCTTGCAACAGAAAAACAATGGAAACAGGAATTAGCCGTAAACCTTTCAAGCAACTTTGGAATGATGGATTTACCGGAAATTCGTGACGGAACCCAGCAAACTTATACTGCTTATCTCGATTCTGTATATGAAAAAGTCGGCAAATCTTCTTTCAGTTCAAAAAAGCAGAAGAAAGAAGCAAAGGCTCTGGTTGAAGAATACCGGCAGCGGAACTCTGGAGCAAGCATCTTTGGAGCCAGGACTTTACAGGCAATAAAAAATGTCCTTGTAGAAAAAACAGTTGATGGAAAAGACGGTGATCATCTCACAAATTCTTATGTAGACCTTGATATATGGCTCTATGACAGGAACGGGAACCAGTCTTATTACCTTTCCCCGGCAGCCCTTCTGAGAGTCGCGACACTTTCAGCTCAGGTGCTGTGGGAAAAGAATCAGCTGATTCTTACCGAAGACCTTGATGAACTAGAAGAAGAAAACATCAACTTTATTTCCAAGGGCTTTACGAAGTTTACAACCATAGTTGCCCACGTTCCTTCAATGATTATGACCATGCTGGTTTGTATTGCACTGATTTTCTGTGTAATTTTCTCAGACATCCAGTATGTAATGACAATTATTGAATACACGATTGTGGTGGGAGTAGGAGCTTTCTTTATTCCATTCATACTATTTGACGGAACAAAGGAATTACCAAAGAAACTGGTGCCGGTATTTACGGCCTTTCTGGTAAAGATGATTGTAATAAACATTATAATCTTCTTTATCTTTAATGAACTGATTGTAAACACAATTCAGTCCATGTCTGATGTTGGTTCAATGAACTGGGTAGAATTTGCAGGACAGATGTTCTTCTGTTTTATTGCATTCATTCTGGCAGCCAACGGACCAAAGATTGCACAGACAATCGTAACAGGACAGCCGCAACTTAGCATGGGTGAATTTGTTCAGATGGCAGGAAGCCTTGCAGCAGGTGCAATGTATGGACTCAAAGCAGCCAAGTTTGCCGGAAAAACTGCTCAGGCAACTGGTCATGCCGCAAAAGAAGGTGTCAGAAAGACAGCTCAGGGTTATGTAAATGCAAAGGGTAACATCTCAAAAGCGGCCAGTGCTGGAAAAGCAGCAAGTTCAGCCGTAAAAGAAATGGGCGGAACTGATGCACAGGCACGAAGAGCAGCAGTCAAAGGTGTTTTTGCAACTGCAAGCACGGACTTAAAGGACAAGTTCAGAAATGCCGGAAACAACTTCCTTCATGGAGGCGGAAAATCTGCTGGAGGCGGTTCAGGCGGTGGAGCAAACGGTGCTCAGGCACATCAGCGAAGCGGACAGAATACTTCACGGGATTTGGCAGAAGGCGAATCAAGAACATTGAACGAGACTTCTAATCCAAACTTCCAGAACGCAACAAGATTTGACGAAGCAACACAGTCGAATGTAAGAATGACACGATCAGAATACTACAACGAAAAATCTGAACAGGGTAAATCCGTAGGAAACCGTGTAGCTTTGGATATGATGGTTGCCGCCGAGAAGAAAGAACAGGCAAAGGCCGCAAAGCAAGCCTTACCTGATAATCTGACTGGGGGAAGAAGAGAGTCCTAGAAAAATCTATGACTATGGTACCATAGTCATAGTACTTGAAAAAGTACTATGCACGAAGACTCGTAAACTCGTCTTCGTGCATAATTATTTTATAGAGGTGTTTCTATGACTAAAAAAAGTTTATTCAATGCTTTTATTCTTTGTATGGCATTAGCATCAATTTCATTTGTTTCATGTAAAGAAAAAAAACAAAGTACTACAACTTCAAAAAAGGATTCAGAACCAGAAGTCTTTAAAACAGCTACAGTCCCTGAATTAACAGATTTTTCTTATACTCTTACTGATTCAGGTGAAGGCGTTCTAATTACTAAATATTCAGGAACTTCAGATTCCGTTCGTATTCCTTCTGAAATTGAAGGTTTACCAGTTGAAGCACTAGGATCTGATTTATTTGCTAAAAGTCGTAAAACACTAATCACCTGTGTTATTCCTGACTCCGTTACAGAAATCGGAGGAGGCCTGTTTTCTAATTGTAAGGAACTCACAAATGTAAAACTTTCTAAAAATATAGATTCAATATCTCAAGGTATGTTTAATAAATGTGAAGCACTTAGAACTTTAATAATACCTGATGGAGTTAAAACAATCGAAGATAGTGCTTTTTCATTTTCAGGAATTGAAGAGTTAGTACTACCTGATAGTATCACAGAAATTAAAAACAGCGCATTTTATTCATGTACTTGCTTACAATCTATAAAATTACCATCTTCATTAAAAGTTATTCATCCTCAAGTATTTGAAAACTGTGAAATACTCTCATCTCTTGTTTTCCCTGAAGGATTAGAAGAGATTGGTTCCAATGTATTTACTAATTGCTATGGGCTATCTAATGTACAATTCCCTTCTACCCTTAAAAAAATTGGTGATAATAGCTTTTCTTGCAGATATAATGAATATTTAGGTAAGTCTAATTCAATCTCAACACTAGAATTTCCTTCTGAAATGGAAGAATTTAACGTAACATTTGAATATCTTGCACACTTAAAATCTGTGAGATTACCTAATACGCTAGAAGAAATATCTAACAACTTATTTAATGATGGAACTCCTTTATGTAAAGACACTCTTGAAGAAATAAACTTCCCAGAATCTCTAAAAACCATTGACTCTCATGCTTTTACAAATTTTAGTAAATTAAATAATATCATTATTCCTGATTCTATTACTTCACTCGAATTTAAGGATTATATGGACTATTACGGCGAAAATTCACTAATCTGTAATGCATTTAAAGGTACATCATTGAATCTTGCTACCCAAAAAAGATTAAAGGAATTAGGCTATAAAGGCGAATTCTAAATATTTTGAAGACGGGTGTTTTAATAGCCCGTCTTTTTTCTTTATCTAAACACCTTTCTAACTGCCTTAATCACTTCAGCAAGCAAAGCTTCATCCACTTTCTCCACAAAGTCAGGCTCAATGCGGCTATAGCTTTGGGTATTAAGGCCCAAGAGATTTACTAATCCCCTAGTTTTAGTTCCAGAAAGCTGGATTCCATTTTTACAACTTTCTTCTATATATATTGCAGTAATTGCACTGTTTTCGATATTGTCCTTCTTTTTGCTAAGAACAAGCATGGTTTTGCCAGAGAGGGTCACTATATCTCCACGGTCCGGGAAATAGCGTGTTGTTGTTTTGATATTGAAATCGGTAAAGAACTCGATTGGATCTGCTTCATCACAGAACTTACGCATTAAAAGAACAGAAGGTCGTGTCCTGAAATTAACAAAGAGATTCTTGGCCGTCTCCAGGTTCAAATCATACTTTTCGGCGACAAGTTTATAATCCATACGGTGATTCTGAATAAATGCAGAAGGCTTTTCAGGGTCCCAGGCAGGAACGGTCTTTACTTCGTAAGGAATCTTTTCGTCTGTGTAATAAATCCATTCTGCAGGGGGGATAAGATGAACCATTGAACAAATCATGGCATAAGTCGCAATGCTCTCTCCAAGAGCAAGACGGTAAACCGTTGTATGAGGAAGATTATGTTCTGCACACCATGAGCGGAGTTCACGTCTGTCAATCAAATCAAGCAGCTTCTTCTGTGCATAAGTAATTCTTTCAGGTCTTTCCTTTCCCATTTCTATTTTCCTCTAGTAGCCTCTTTTGGCAGATAACTGTAATACAAATTCAAAATATCACTTCGCCTTGCCTTTCGATATTGCGAAAGAAAACAAAGCCTGTACCAGAACATTTGTGGCAGGCAAAGAACCTTGTACGGATTATCCTTTGTCAAAATGTATATGGCACGCCGTAAATTCCAGAAACCCTTCCCTTTCAGCTTGCAAATCAGTTTCAAAGGCTGATTTACACCGGGAAGGCGTATCGGTTCAGAAACATCTCCCTCATTCCATGGAGCAACCACATAACATCGGTAGATTTTATGCGTCCTCTGGAAATAATAAAACATTACAAGCACCGATTTTTTCCAGAACTCAAAAGTGATGTACTTTCCATCCTCATCAATTCGGGGAATGGCGATTTTCACACCCTGAGCAAATGACTTATACGAAATTTCTGCATTGTAAGGAACACGAACAGAAAAATAGTTTGTCATTTATGCAAATTATACATCAATATTTCTTATTATGCAATAAACACAATATTGACAATCCTTTTCTTTATCTGTATATTGTTTATATAACATTCTACATTTTGTTAGTGTATTGTTTGCAACTTTCAACAAGATAAGGACAGGACAAACTCCCAGTTGCACTGAAGTTTTCATGTTGAAAAACGATTTTACTTAAAGGAGGTGCCTATGAGCACTGAAAACACTACAAACTCGTTCAATGAACCTGTTTCATCAAAAGAATTCAGTGGTTACTGGATTCCCCGTCACAACGCAAAGGTCATGAAAGAAGGAATTGATAACAATTCAGCTCCTTTTCTTCCTGACGAAAGAGGAAACATCAAAGCCGAACCAATCTACAACATGGCCACTGGGTATTGTCTCCCAGGAGGACGTTTGATTCCAGCTCAGTTTGCAAAACAGAAGAACAATTTCAATTCAAATGTTGTTTCTACCCGCACGACCATTACTTCCCTGGATAATTCAATCAAGGAAGGTGAAAAAGGCCTTTTCTACAACTTCAAGGACGAACAGGGGGAGATTCACACTTCTTCCCTCTTCTTTGCTGAGCAGACTCAAAATCCTGACGCATTCCTCGAAGCTGCTAAGGAAAAAATCCGCCCACGTGATAATCTCAAAGATTATTCCATGGTTATTGCTTCAGGAAAGCCTGTGGAATATTTGGGTTCTTACCTTGCAGCCTGCCGCTGTGGAATGAACCTTTCGGTTTCACCGGAAATTGCCGAGCAGTTCAAACAGAACATCATGCCTCATCTTAACAATGATTTGAAAAACATCAGCGAAAAAGATAAAAGCATTGAAAGTGTAAGCAACATTCTCTACAACGCAGACAGACGCGCTACTGAAATCTGCAAGACTCTTTCTTCAGAACAGTCACAGTCCGCAGCCCCTGCCAAAAAGAAGCAGGAAGAAATGGAAATGTGCTTCTAGCAGACTAATCTAAACTAAATCTCACAAATCTCCTGCCTCCCCAATTCAGGAGAACTATTTGGATTACATTCAAACTTCCTGGCGGCCAGGTTCTGTCTTAAATCACGGAATGACCGCCGATGAATATTTTTATGATCAAGTTTACAAAGCCGTTGAGCTTAATGTAAAAAATCAGTCTTTGCCATTCTTTAATCCTCATGCCAGCCAGATGCCGATTGAACTTTCAACCGGAAAAATCATCAGCGATAAAAATCTTATTGCGCTGGAGCAGGTTGCATCAAACAAAGGTTACAAATCAAATGTCTGGATTTATGGCTCAGAACTTGAAAAACTCCGTAATTCCGGCATACGGATAAATCTCAAAAGGGACAGTGTTCCTGTTCTCTGTCAGACCCGCTATGCAGACTATATGCACCTGAAAGAAAAGGAGCTCTACATAGCCGACGGCGGAGACAAGACAAAAAATCAGTTTCTCTATAATTTCGATTGCCTTGATGAACGTACTCAGAAATCCCTTGAAAAGTATTACGATCACGTAAAACAGGTTGATGCCTCTTTCACAAGGGAGAACTTTCAGAATTATCTGGAGAATGTCCGTCAGGCCAGAACTTCCAATCCCCCGGAACTACAGGAACTGAAAGAAACTCTCAAAAAGCAGAATGAGGGCAGCGAATACAACTTTGCTCCCGTCATAAACGCACATGCAAAGCATATCTGTGTGGAATCCACAGGCTCAAACGTCAAAAACAGCCCAAATGAGAATCAGAGTGCCTGTTATGCACTTTTTGAAAAAATCATTGCTGACACAAACGAGAAAAAGCGTCCCACATGGAAAGTTGGAGAAGCTTTCACCAGAGCAATGGATGCGGGAACCTGGTATGCAAAATCCTACACTTCCAAGAACTTCAATCATGAAAACAAGAAGATTCAAGAAGAAACACACCAAAAGCAAAAGAACCTTTCCAGATTCAACAGCAGAGTTGAGATGGAAAGATAAACAATACGCAAACACCAAGAGGAGTACTTATGACAGAAAACAAACAAATTACGATGGAAATCATCAACAGTGAACGGTTTCATCGTGCAAATATCAAATTCAACGGAATTCCTAAAGAAGAAATCCGCAAAGAGCTCAAAGAAGCAGGCTGGCTTTATTCACGGAACAACAATCTCTGGTATCCGAAAAATGAAGCGGCAGCCTCAAGCCTCACTTTCGCAGAACACATCAAATCAACGTATTTTTCTGAAAACGAAGAACTCAAAGTATCAGAAAAAAAGCCTGAACCAACTCGCGAACTTTCAGACAAAGAACTTTTGATTCAGATGATAAACGGCGGAAGCTCATTAAATGAAATTGTAAACCAGATGCAGGAAATCTACGGTGAAAATGCCGTCCATGAAGCATTTGGAATTGCAAAGACAGTAGAGAATGAAGTTCCACAGATTCTTAAAGAAGCAGAAGAAGAAAATTTTGACTTTGAAGCTCTGGCAGATAAAATATGTCAGGCTGCCTACGAAATGAGTGCAGCAGGGTTTAACTGTCACTTTGACTTTGAACATATTGCGAACCTTGCAAACCGCAACCAGGAATGGGTTAAATCAAATCTTTCATACATCGGGGAAGCTCTTGAAAACCATAATGATGAGATGCTCCTTGATTTCAATCTTTCTACTTCCTTCCTTGAAGACGAAAATGCCCTCGACCTCAACTTCTGCTCTGTAGGAGAGGACGCAAACGAACTTTTCAAAAAAGACAGCACTGGTCGCTGGGTACGCAAAACTGACCGAGAACTTAGAGAAGAAGAGCTCTTCAGCGAAACTTACAATCAGAGTGAACTTGCCCTGCAGGACTCAATAACAGGTAAATACTTTCTTGTTCAGGAAAGTGCAGAAGGTGGCTGGGACTGGACTTTATACGACAAGGAACTAAACGAAATTGACGGAGGCCTTGCCGCTGATATTACCCTAAATGAAAAAACTCAGGTTCTTGAAGCGGCCAAAATGATTCTTTCAGACCTCAATCCTGAAGATTTTGAACTTACACGTTGGAATAGACGAGACTATGATGCAATCCGTGAACTTATTCACCAGGTTGAACAGTCAAAGGCTATTCAGGCTGCAAATGAAGCTGAAAAGGCTATAACAACTGAAAAGAATGAACCTGTTTACACAATCGGCGGACATACATACAAAAAAAGCCAGATTGAAACGGAACTCAGGGAAGACATCGAATCAATCTTCAGAAACCTTGTTCCAGAGCCTTACCTTGCAGGAATCAGTCTTTACCAGAACCCCGAAAAGAACGGAAAAATCAATCTGCTTGTTCAGTACGGAACTGACCCGATGGAGGGAACTTGGAGAGAAGACGACCTCTTTAATGCAATCGCTGAAGAAGAAATCTATTTTAACGGACTTCCTGTTGATGTAAATCCAATCACACCTGAGAAATCCGGCACAATCGATGAATACCTTGCCCGCCTGGATCGGCTTGGTGTTGAAAACGAAGAAGAGGCTATTTCAAAACAGTCAGAAATGCTTGAAGCAAAAGAAGAAACTCATAAACCGAAGATTTACTCTTTTGAGCCTTTCGGATATGAGGGAACCCTTGTCATGATTGAAACAGACCTCCGACGCGGTATACCTGCTTATGACATAGTAGGCATCTCCGACGGAATGGTAAAAGAAGTTCGGGAACGCATTCGTGCAGCTTTCAGAAACTCTGGTCTTGAACTTCCTCCAGAAAGAATACTTCAGTCAGTAAGCCCGGCAGACATTCGCAAAGAAGGAAATATCGAAACTCTTGCCATGGCTCTTGATCTTCTGAACGAAAAGGACTCTTACAACTCAGACGACATTCTTGTTCTTGGAGACCTTGAACTTTCTGGCAGAATCAGACCAGTTCGCTCTGTACATGCGGCTGTAGTGACTGCAAAAGCCAACGGCATTACAAAAGTAATTGTACCGGAAGAAAATGCAGAAGAAGCTTTAGGCGTAGAAGGTGTACAGGTACTTTCTGCTTCCAGTCTTTCGGAACTTGATAAAAAACTCAGAACAAATGAGCCTTTCACACAGAAAGCAGAGATTGAAAGCCCTGAAAGTTCTGTTGAGTTTGACGAAGAGGCCCTTTCTGAAATCTATGACATGAATCTTGACGGTTACTACGACACCGCACGTGCCATTGAAATTGCAATTGCAGGAAAGCACAACATTCTTTTGAACGGTGCTCCTGGCTGCGGTAAAACGCTTCTTACAACAAGGCTCATGCCTGCCCTCACACCTAAGCTCACAACAAATGAAGCTCAGACTGTAACACGCATTCACTCTCTTGCAGGTCTTTTACGACCTGATGAAGGACTCGTAAAGAGAACTCCATTCAGAATGCCTCATCAGACTGCCAGCATCGAAGGAATCTGTGGAGGAGGACCTAATTGCAGACCTGGCGAAATCTCCCTTGCTCACAATGGTACGCTCTTTTTGGATGAAGCGGCTGAATTTCGTTCAAGCGTACTGCAGATGCTCCGTGTTCCTCTTGAATCAGGTTCAATCACTTTGAGCAGAGCAGGAAGAAGCACAGTTTACCCTGCAAACTTCCAGCTTGCCATGGCAACTAACCCTTGCCCTTGCGGTAACTACGGTAGTCACGACAGGTTGTGTCTTTGTTCTGAAAAATCAATAGACCTTTACTGGAAAAAATTTTCAGCACCCCTCATCGACAGAATTGAAATCAAGCAGACTGTAGACAAAGACGATGACGATAAACGCCGCATCTCCGTAATCGAGATGAAAAAGCACATCGAAAATGCTTTCCGTATTCAGCGTGAACATGAGCACTACAATTCAAAACTTAACGCCATCGAAGAAGCAAACCTTTGTAAGCTGAACGAGGAATGTCAGGAGTACTTTGACAGACGTAAAGACGACTATACTCCCCGCCAGCAGCAGAACATGCTTAAAGTAGCTCTAACCATTGCAAACATGGATAACCGCCGCGAAATCTCTCTGGAGGATTTAAAAGAATCAGTTGAACTTGTTGCACCTATATTTGAAAAGCCTCATGTATACAAGAGAGACCAGTCTTCAGTAAAGTTTGGAGGTTTTGAATACAACAGTTACTATCACAGCGTAAAAACCCGTGACCTCTGCCATGACATAAAGCAGACCGAAAATGCAGAGGCTCACAAAAAAGCTGTAAAAGAAATGGCTGATTATCTTGCTTCACAGATAAAAGGTCTGCCTGGTAAAGTTGTACTTGTACCAGCTCCTCAGCACACAGGAAACGCCGAATATACACTGGAAATTGCAAAACTGATTGCTGCAGGGAATACAAACTGTGACCTGCTTGATGTTCTTAAATGCGAACCTCATGATACACTCTACGACCAGAAGAAAGAAGGAAACAGACAGCCTGAACTCAATTTCTACCTGAAAGAGGGTTTTGACATCTCAAGTATTCCTTCTGATACAAAAATCTTCTTCATTGATAACGTAATCAGTTCAGGTAACACTTTTAACACGGCAAACAACTTGTTTGACGGAAGACTTTTCCCTCTCGTGTATGCTTCCAGCGATTTTGCAAGTTTTGATATTCAGGACGGCAAAGTTGTTATTACAGACACTCGTGAAGAAACTGGAATCAAAACTGTTACCAGAAATGTAGAGCCATCCATATCTGGGGGAATCGATACTGTTACCACCGAAAATAACGCTATAGATGACACCCAGAAAGCCGAACAGACTGCTCAAACTGGAATCAAAACTGTTACCAGAGAGCCTGTTCAGCTTACAGAAGTTGATCTTGATATTTGTAAGATGGTAATTCCTCCTGCCCAGTACAGGTTCACCCTGGAACTAACTCAGGGAGAAGAAGGCGAGTTCTTCAAGAAGAAGCTCAAAGACATTGCCGATACCTACCGAAGAATCAACACCGACCGTACACTGGTAAACGAAGACGGTACCCACAATGTAGGATTCCGCTATTTTCTTGGAAATACAGAGATTTACATATCTCAAATTTATACAGACGGTATTGGATTCGGTTACACAATCCTCAACGGCGACTTACAGATGTCCGAATGGGGCGACTCCTCTATTGAGGAAATCACCTCTGTTCCTTTTATTGAAATGGACTACCATATTCCTGAAGGAGCAACTATCGAACGTCTCCTTTATGAAAGACATCCTGACTATTTCGAAGAGCCTGGAATCAAAACTGTTACCAGCGAAGAAAGGGAAAACGCTACATCTGAGGGAATCAACACTGTTACCACCCAGTCTGACACTACTCCTGGAATCAATTCTGTTACCAGAAATTATAGTTTCTATATCCGTGACACAGCTGAATTTGAAGCCTTTGCGGAAATCGAACCTGTTACCGGTCTTTCAGCAAGCGAGGCAGTAGAAAAGCTCCTTGACCTTGATACAAAGGACTTTTCTGTTGGAATCGGGATTGTTGTTCCTGGATCCATCGACCATGGCCCAGAATTTGAAGGCACAGGCGTTTGTGAAATCTATAAACGAAACGGAAACTGGATTCTTGATGACATTTTCCTCGACAGCGGCCATTCTGTCTCTCAGAATGAAAACTATATTGCAGCCATCGATGAACTTCTTGAAGAAGCTGAAAACTTTGGAATGGAAATCGAAGTTCCCCAGGTCTTCCACGACCTTCACAAGGGAATACAAGCTGTTACCAGCTCTCAACCATCTGCAGAAACTTCAAAATCCATTATGGAAGAATATCCTGATGGACTTTATGAAGACGTAATCCGCAAGCATGTTTCAGAAGAAGCTCAAGAAAGAATCAGTGATGATGTCAAAAAGATTGAACAGGAAAACGGCTGGTCATTCAGCTATGAGGCCCTTAAAGAATATGGCGAAGAGTACGAACGTGCAGTAAAAGAATCTGACTGGGAAACACTCTATAAGATTGATTATCACCTTACAGACTCTAATTTCCACACTGAATGTTCATTACTCTCTGAATACAAGTTTGATGAATTCAAAAACTCCATTGCAAAGGAGTTTGGCCGCGAACTTCCTGAAAGCATAGCTCCTGTTACAGAAGAAATCAAAACTGTTACCACGGAAAAAGTTCCTAAAACAAAAGGGCAGATGAAAGACATCCGGGAACAGTGCAGGGAGATTCTCCAGAAGCCAGATTCAGAAATCACGGAAAAAGACAAGGTTATCCTTGCCCAGTATGAAGGAGGCGGCGGACTTAATGAAGAAAACCGTTCTTCATCAGAAGTCTTAAACGAATTCTACACACCAAAGAACCTCGTGGAAAAAGTCTGGGAAATCGCAGACCATTATTCCCCTGATGCCGTAACAGTTCTTGAACCTTCCAGCGGAATCGGACGTTTTGCAGAGAACAGACCAAAAAATCAGTTCACCATGCACGAAAAGAATGAAGTTTCTGCCAGAATCAACAGGCTGCTCCACCCGGAAGCAACCGTTATCGAAGGTTCATTCCAGAAGCAGTTCTTTGATGAAGGGGAAAGATTCAGAAAAACTGATTTAGCCCTCCCGACATACGATGTCGTTATCGGCAATCCGCCTTACGGGGACTATAACGATAAATACAAAGGCCTTGGCGAAGGAAAAGAATTCAACCGCTACGAAGAATACTTCATCAGCCGTGGACTTGATTCCCTTAAAGACGAAAACTCAATCCTGGTATTCGTTGTTCCAAGCGGATTTTTGAACACAGCGAGCGACAAAGCAAAACACATCATAGCCTCAAAGGGCATTCTCATCGATGCCTACCGTCTCCCGGAAGGTACCTTCCCTACTACAAAGGTTGGTACTGACATCATCGTTATGAAAAACCGCGAACGCTGCATTGATGAAACCTACGGTGAACGCTGGGAAAATCTCGACAAATACCAGAAAGAAGACGTCATCTTTACCGAACTTTCAAAGATTTCAGACGGAAAATGGTTCAAAGACCATCCTGAAACCGTTCTTGGACAGATTAAAACCAGAACAAACAAATTCGGAAAAGAAGAAGATTATGTCACCGTTCGGGACGGAAAAACCATTCAGGATGAACTCAACCGTATTTCTGACCTTTTGAATGGCGGAGACGGAAGTTCAAATCAGATGGAACCAGTCTATCCAGCTGTTTCAAAAACAGATACCACAATGACGGCAAAGGAATTCTCAAAACTCTACGGTAAGGATTTTGAAGAAGAAAACTATACCGTCTGGTCCAAGGCCGACTGGGAAGGAAAAATCAAAACAAGTGACCTTTCAAAATCAGAAATGGAATATCTTGCCAAAAGCAAGGATTACGTTCAAGAACGCCCTGGAACGTGGACACACAGAGTTTTGTTTGAGTCCGGGGACATTTACAAGAAAATCGATGAACAGAAAAACCTCCTTTCTGGGGCCCTCTTGCGTGAGGATAAAGAGGCAGCAGAACTCTTCAAAAAGAACATCGATACACTCGATAAGGCAAAGAAAAAGCCTGTAAAACTGGATGACATCCACATCAGTGTAATTTCAACCCTTGCAGAAGAATTCAATGTACAGCATAGGCGTGATGACGGAGAAATTGAAGAACGCAATCTTGCAGAAAGCTTCATTCTCTGGGCACAGGGAGAAAGTGTTGATACTCAGACTGGCCGCCGCTATCTTGATTTCTCAACCGCAAGAATTTCCCGCGAGGAACTTCCTGACAACGTAAGTTGGTACGACATTGTTGACTACATCGACAAGAAGAAAGTTTCTGCCCAGAAAACTTCCAGCTGGAGTTATGGACGCACCGAAGACGAAATCAAAGAACTCCGCCGTGAACGCAAAAAGGAAGCTGATGAAAAGCGTATGGCCCGCAGCGAAACTGCAAACCGCCTTTTTGACCGCTATATCCATGAAGGCCTGGACGAAGAGACAAGAGAAAGATTCCTCACAGAATACAACAGAAGATTCAATTCTTATGTCATTCCGAAGTATGAAAATCTTCCTCTCTACATCGACGGTATGAACGCATACAAGGGAAAAGTTCCTTTCAAGCTCTACGACCAGCAGCTCAAGGGAGTTGCCCGCCTTTCAGCAAAAGGAAACGGCCTTCTCGCCTACGACGTTGGCGTTGGAAAAACAGCAACAGGAATCGTTGCAAACATCAACCAGATTCAGACAGGAAGAAGCCACAGACCGCTTATCATGGTTCCAAACTCTGTGTATGCAAAATGGGTAACTGACATCAGGCAGCTTTTCCCTAACATTCAGGTCAATGAACTCTATAACTTCTCTGACGAAAGCATCAGTGCTTACCGGGACGAGGCAGACAGTCACAAACTCAACATTCCGGTTGATTCAATCTCTGTCTGTACCTACGAAGCCTTGAAGCACATCACTTTCACAGATGAGTCCTGCGAAAAAGAACTCTTTGCAGACTTTGCAAACCTTCTTTCTGCTGATTTTGACGGTACTGCAAACGAAAATGCCGCCATGGAGGAAAAAATAAAGGGAACGATTGGAGCTGCCAGTGCTGTAAAAGACGCAAATTATGTCTTCTTTGAACGCTGCGGCTTTGATAACATCACCGTGGATGAAGCTCATAACTTCAAAAACCTCTGGGTAACACCAAAGCCACGTAACAAGGGTGAATCTCAGGAATATGCAGGAATTCCAAGCGGAACACCGTCAAAACGTGCCATCAAGCTCTTTGCCATGACACAGCTGACTCAGCGTAGAAATGACGACCGCAACGTATTCCTTTTGACCGCAACTCCTTTTACCAACTCACCGCTGGAAGTTTATTCCATGCTCACTTATGTAGGCCGTCAGCGTCTGGTTGATTCAGGAATCTACTCACTCCGCGACTTTATGAACCAGTTCGCTCACACAAAACTTGAACTTGGCGTAAATACAAAGGGCGAAATCGACTATAAGCAGGTAATGAAAGACTGGAAAGAACTTCCAGCCCTGCAGAACCTTCTTACAGAATTCATCGACAAGGTAGACGGAGAAGAAGCAGGTATCATCCGCCCTAAAAAGTTCACTCACGTAAAAGAACTGGACCTTTCTCCACTCCAGAAAAAAATCATGGAAAGGGAAGAAGAAAGGATGACCACCGCAGTAAGTGACAATCCGGGAGCCGTACTAAAGGCAATGAACAACATGCGTATTGCCCTGGTTTCTCCTGCACTTTTGAACAAATATGAGTATGATGATCTTACTCTTCCTGAACTTCAGGATTTTGTAGAATGCTCACCAAAACTCAAGTTTGTCTGCGATGCAATCATTGATATGTACAAGGAACACCCTGACAAGGGACAGTTCATGTACATGCCGCTTGGCAAAGAAGGTCATGGTATCGTTAAAGATTACCTCGTAGCCCACGGAGTGCCAAAATCAGCCGTAGAAATAGTAAACGGAGAGATTAACAACACTCCGGAAAAGAAAGAGAAGATTACCACAGCTTTCAATGATCCGAAGAACAAGCTCAAGATTGTCATCGGCGGAAAGAATACTTCCGAAGGAATCGACCTGAACGGAAACAGCTTTGTCATGTACAACTGCTCTCTGGGCTGGAATCCAAGCGAAACAATTCAGGCAGAAGGCCGAATCTGGAGACAGGGAAACATTCAGGGACACGTTCATGTAGTTTATCCTGTCATGACTGATTCAATCGACTCTCTTCTCTACCAGAAGCACGATGAGAAACGCAGCCGTATCAACGATTTGTGGACTTACAAAGGAAACAATCTCAATGTAGAGGATATCAATCCTGAAGAATTGAAGTTTGAACTCATTAAAGACCCTAACAAGCGTGTAAAACTCATTCTTGATGAAGAAACAAAAGAACTCAAAGAGCAGCTTTCAAAAATCAAGCTCAAGACAGAAAACTTTGATGAAATCATCGAAAAGAAGATTCACCTTAAGTCTGACTTGGAAGAAATTCAGAAAGACAGCGAAACTCACCAGAACTGGAAGAAAGAATACGAGGAAAAAGGCGAAGAAGTTCCTTCCTGGCTCAAATCAAGCATCCGCGAGGACACAAGAAACCTTGCAAGCTACAACCGCCAGAAAGACATCATTACTGAAAAGCTCACAAACCTGAACATTCATAATGAGGAAGAAGCAGATGCCTATATCCATGGTCTCAACGAGGAAAGACACGGCATTGAAAAGCAAATTGATGAGGTACAGAAAAAGCTGCCTGCCTTACTGGAAGAAATGAAAGTTCGCCTTGCAGAGCAAAAACTCACCGAACACCCGGTAGAAAGCCAGCGTAAAGAACTGGAAGCTGCAATTCTCACAAATCTCAGACCAATGGCTGACATCATCGAAGAAATGAAAAAAGCCTCTGGAATGAAGATTGAAAAGGCTGCAGAACCCTATGTTGACGAAAAAGGCGAATACTATCTTTTCAATGTTGATGACATTCCTGACTCTGTAAGTGAAGACATCAAGCCATACAAACGAGGCGAAATTGATGACCATAACATCACACAGTCTCAGATTGAAGATTCCAGAAAAGAACAGAATAACATCGTAACCCCAGTTCTCGAAGGTGAAAAGACTGGTATGTGGAAATCCTTTAACGAGTTTAAGGAACATGGAGTTTTCGATATTGTCGGTGGCTCTGTAGAACTTAATTCCAACAAAAGGATTTCCAGAACCGGATGGAAACAACTTCAAGCTGCAATGAACATCTACCGCAACAAGAAGTTTGAGACCTTCCGCTATGTTCTGGTTAGCCGTCATACTGGCCGTATTGAAGACCAGCTTGCAGTTTCTTCTCACATGCCTGATGCCTGCGTCGTATCTTCACCAGATAACAACACTCTCCGTCAGGTGATTGCCAGGGCGGAAGCCAAAGACTGCCTTATTGTTGCAGTCCACAACCACCCAAGCGGAAACACAGAAGCAAGTATTCCTGATGACAGAGTAACAAAGAGTCTCAGACAGTCTTGCCGCCGTTCAGACGGACTTCAGAGATTTGCAGGCCACATTATTCTGGACCACGACAACTTCAACCTTTATTCATTGAACAGAGGCTGGAACAGAGTAGATGTAGAACCTTCAAAATCAGATGAACTTGTAAACAAAGAGGCTCCAGACTTATCTATGGAACCGCTTGGCTCGTTTGAAATGCTTAAGAAGGTTGCTGAAAAGATAAATGATACAAACAGCTGGAACGATGACTTTATCCCCGTCGTCTTTACCAATGCAGACAGAAAGGTAAATGCCCTCCAGTATTACCATGTATCAGATTTCTTTGAAGACAGCATGAAGCTCAAGAACAAGTTCACATTTGCTGCCCTTGATTCCGGCTCAAATGCCGCATTCCCGATAGTAACAGATGCCTGTCTGGACAAAATGGGACCAGCCCTCAGTGAATCACTTGAGAATCATCTGAAAGAACATTTGACTCACAATGTATTTACAGATGCAGCTATTAAAGGAACAACAATTTCTGAAAAGTACAGCTTAAAGCCTGGTGAAAACTTCTTCTCGGAAGGAGCCTCATTATCAAATAAGAATCCTGAGATTAAGGCTACCTGGGACTGGAAAACCGAAGTTGATCCTCGCCTTTTCCCTTCTGAATATCAGAAAAAGAAAGTCGCAGAAATAGAACGATAGCTTAAACCCAAAGCGGTGGATATAAAAGCTTTATCCGCCGCTTTTACCACTTTACAACAGGAGTAACACAACCTATGGAAAACGAAGAAAAAGAACTTAAAGCCAATCTGGAAAAAGAAAAGCTCAACGAAGCCGCAGAAGCCCTTAAAAACATGGATTTTAACAGTGAAAACTACAAGGAGCTTCTCGAACTCATAAACCGCATCTCTGCCCTTGCAGCCTCTAACAAACACGAAGAAGAAATTGAACGTGAAGAAGAGCATAAAGTGGAAAACATGAATCAGGAAGAACCTGAACAGTCCTCGGAAAACGATAACGGAACACAAACTGTTACCACAGAAGAAGAGAATCAGGCTGCACCCATCGTTATGGGGAAAACTGTTCTTCCTTCATTCATAATCCTGACAAAAGAGGGCCTTGCCGTATGTGAAAACTACACCGTTCAGGAATTCAATAAAGAAAGTAACTCTTATGTTTTAACCGACGGAAACAGAACCTTAATGCTTCCTGCAAAGACCTTTGAAACCATTCTCTCCCCGGAAAAGGCCTATCCAGCACCGGAAAAAGCACAACCCCTCATTGCAGAAGAAAGTCCCGCAGTACTACAAGGCATATCTGTAATCCCTGAGTTTTCCATGATTACCCAGAACGGATTAAAGGAATATAAGGGGATGAAACTCCTGAGTCATGACAAAGAATCAAACACCTACATTCTCGGAAATGAAACAAGCTCTCTTTCCGTAAGTGCAAAAACCTTTGAAGAACTTACAAAGCCCGAACGCTATGAAGCCCAGTATGACGAAAACACACCTGCATACGAAAAACTCATTGAAAGCCAGTACGACGACTATTTTAAGCAGCGTGACAACACCGCAAACAATTTCCGCCACAATCTTTCCGTCTATATACGAAAAGAGGCAAATAATCCTCTGGACGCAATAACCATCGCAAAGGATATTGTTTCAAGGATGGATAAGGAAGAGCAGAAAAAGACCCTGGCACTTATCAATCAACTCAAAAAGGATGATGAATCGATAAATCAGTTCATTGTGGGCACATACTTCAGGGCAATAAAAGAAGTACCCCTGAACGAAGAATACATTCGTCAGAACAGAAGCGAAAAATCCATCACACGGCCCTTTTATGACACCATGAGCGAAAAAGGCCAGCTTGTAGATAAGGATTCAACCCTCAGAATCGGAGATACAGTTAAAAATATCCCGTTCAAATCAAAAAATGTACTTGGTCACGGAAGTTCTAAAATCTACGAAAACCTCACCGTCATTTCTGCCTCGAAAGAAGGAAATAACATAGTCCTCATGGACGGAAACAAATCCTTCTACACAATTCCCCGCGATGACTTCCTTGCAGGCTACAACAAGCAGCAGGAAAAACAGCACAAGGCTGAGAGCCGGCACCAGCGGAAAAATGAATTTGAGGTGGAGAGGTAAGTGTGATATTTTCGTTTTGACCTAACATAACGTTAAATGACTTTTGACCAAAATCCGTGCTATAATATCCGTATATTATCTGTCTGCCCAAGCGGCAGCATATACGGAGGCACTGAATGAAAAAACTTTTTTTAGCCGTATTGTTTATCATTGGAGCTACTTTCACTTATGCATCTCCTTTTGGCCTCAAAATGGGAATGACCATTGAAGAAATTGCTGAACAGTGCGAATCAGAGCCATCATTTGTACAAGATGACATTTATCTTGTAACTCCAATAAAAAAACACCCGTTATTCACATATTATGCTGTATATGTCAGTGAAAGAACAGGATTATATCAAATCCGGGCAATTTCTGATTCAATTAAATGTAACAATTATGGGACTGAAATTCAGAATGCCTTTAACAATGTAAAAGATAGAATTGCCAAAACTTATGGCACTCCTAAAATCATAGATAAAGTAGACCCTTCCTCTGTATGGAAAGACCCAAAATATTGGTTTCAAGCATTAAAAGATGGTGCCCGCCAATTATCAGCAGTATGGGGAGAAAAATCTGAATTAGCAGACAATTTAGCAGGAGTAGCCCTAGATTGTGCTGTTGACAACTCACCTTTTCATTATGAGAATGCTCAATTAGTTTTATATTACTATTTTGAGAACGCTTCTTCCGTAGAAGATGAACAAGATTCTGTATTCTAATATAAAATAAATCCTAATACACGAGGCCTCACATGTTCTGGAACAAAATAGCAGGTTTATACGATTTATTTGAAAACATTTATAACAAGAAGGTTTATACCGGTACAGGAAAGAAAGTCGCAGACTATATAAACTCTGAGGACGAAGTTCTTGAATGTGCCTGCGGAACCGGCGCAATCAGCATTTACATTGCAGCAAAATGCAAAAATCTTATCGCTACTGATTATGCAGAAGGAATGCTCAAACAGGCTTCAAAAAAGTGCCGTCATTTCAAAAATGTAACTTTCCAGAAGGCTGATATCACTAAACTTGAGTTTGCCGATACCTCTTTTGATAAAGTAGTTGCAGGAAACGTCATTCACCTTCTTCCCGAACCTGAAAAAGCTCTTGCAGAACTCAAACGCGTCACAAAACCGGGCGGAACAATCATCATCCCTACCTACATCAACATGTCAAAAGGAAGCGGAACAGCTGCCGTAAAGTTCATTGAACTCCTGGGTGCAAACTTCAAGCGTCAGTTCGATTTTGAATCTTACAAACAGTTCTTTACCGATATGGGATATTCTGATGTCACTTATGAAGTTGTTGACGGCAGAATGCCTTGTGCACTGGCTGTGATTAAGAATTAAAATCTTAAATCCATTGCAGGAAACTCTTTATTCTTTTTCAGTTAAAATAAAACTAATCCTGTACTATAATAGATTTTATGTGGTTCGTTTTTGCAATTCTTTCTGCTGTATTTGCAGCCTTAACTTCGATTCTTGCAAAGGTGGGAATTGAAGGAGTTAATTCAAATCTTGCCACAGCCATCAGAACCCTTGTTGTAGTTTTAATGGCCTGGCTTATGGTCTTCATAACAAACGCTCAGGGAGGCCTTTCTTCAATCAGTAAAAAAAGCTGGCTTTTTCTGATTCTTTCAGGACTTGCAACAGGTGCTTCCTGGCTCTGCTATTACAAAGCCCTCCAGATGGGAGAAGCCTCAAAAGTTGTACCGATAGATAAGCTCAGCGTTGTTATCACACTGATTCTCGCCTTTGTATTTCTACATGAACAGTTTACAATCAAATCAATTATCGGATGTATCTTGATTGGAGCCGGAACGCTGCTGATGGTACTGTAAGTATATATAAAAAAATTAAAATACAAACAAGGACAGACAAATGGTAAAACACATAATTTTATGGACATTAAGAGAAATGAGCGAATCTGAAAAGGAATCTGTAAAAGCCGGAATCAAAGAGGGCCTGGAAGGTCTCAAAGGAAAAATCCCGGGACTTATAGACATCAAGGTAAACACAAACGGCCGCCTCGCCTCTTCTACTGCAGACCTGATGCTGGATTCCACTTTTGAATCTGCTGAAGCCCTCAAAGGATATTCAAAACACCCGGAACACGTAGCCGTAGCAGATAGCAAAGTTCGTCCATTTACCGCCAGCCGTGCCTGCCTGGATTTTGAAATATAAACGAGGTCCAAAATGAAACTCTTCGGTCGCAAGAAAGCAATGGAACCTGCCGTACATTTCGATCCCGAAACTCAGTATGCCGTAATCCGCTCTTCAATCTGCACCGGAGAAAAAGTCGCAGGCTTTAAAAACAAAACAGACGGCCACTTCACCGAAGTAATGCTTATCCGCTCTGCCGCTGATGAAAAAGAATTCAAAGATACCTACGGAGTGGATTCTTTGAGAGTTGAATACTAAGTTAGCACTCCTATTTTATTCATCCCTCTAAAAAATAATTATTCATACGCATATCATATATGATACACATTTTCATGTTAGATTATTCATATCTGGAGGATAGATATGAGTACAACAGTTATTGGTGCAGATTACAAAAAATGTGCTACATGCGAATTTTGGACAGGTTGGCGTGAAGGAACTAATAATTTTTACAAGCAGTTAAGAGTTGAAACCACTGGTAAAGGTAAATGCACAAAAAGAAGGATTGAAACATCTAGTTTGACATGCGCGTGCCCACAATTTTGCCAGTGGGGAGTTCTGAAAAAATGAGCAGCTCTATTTTTTTCTACCGCTTGGGGGATATAGCCGAAATATCAAAAGGAATCTGGTTAAACTCGAAAACTGCAAAAAATCTTTCACGAGACAACATAGAAGAACAATTCGGCGTACAGAAAAATGATGTTGTTATTTCTAGAAAGATGTATTCTACTGGAAAAAAGTTTGCAGCTTTAGTAGAAAATACAACTAAAGTACTAGTTCCAAGCGGAGCTTCTTTGATTATTCGACCTGATACAACTAAGATTTTTCCACTTTATCTAAAAGCATTTTTGGAATTTCTACCATCTGATAAAGTCATTAAAGAACTGAATCTAAGAAGCAAGAAACATCTTTTATCAAAAGGTAGTCTTTCAAAACTTCTTATTCCATTACCATCATTAGCAGAACAGATTGCTCTTTCGAATAAGTATGATAAAGTTAAAGGTGTAGATTTCGATCATCGGTATGCAAATCCTATTATTGAACAATATGATTCATTAAGAAAACATTTTTGGAATTGTTATAATTAGATTTCTGCCAATTTTGCCATCTCACGGATTTTATCTTTCCAGCGTTGAACGAACTCCTTCGGCTCAACAGGTTTTGCATCTGGACCACAGGATAAAATCCATTCGAGAATCTTATCATCCTGGCTTGATGTAAATGTAAGTGTTGTTTTATTTTCAGAAGCTTCTAATACCTGGTCTTCTGCCCATTTATTTTCACTAATCCATATTTTTGTATTACCGTAAAACTCAATTTTATATTTTACCGGGTTTTTGAAAGTATAAGCACCGAATTTGCTAAAACCGTGTTTAAGTGAAAACTCATAAACTGCTGGTAAATCAAAATTTTCGTTATTTTTCAGTCGGATTTCTTCCATACGTCTAAGAACAAAAAGACGGTCATCTTGCTTTTCTTCATCATAGCCGTAAAGATAACAGGTACCATTATCGAGTAAAAGCTGATACGGACGAACAACACGATTTTTTCTTTCATCGCCATGCCAGCGGCCTTTGTAATAAAACTGAATTTTAAGATTTTGTGTCATATAATCAAAAATCTTTGAAAACTTTTTCTGATCCTCTTTGTTGTACTCAGGCTTAGGGGGAACTGCAATGCGGGAAAAATCTTCAATAGGCATTTCAGCAAGCTCTTCAATTTTATCAATAACACTTTTATACAAGGGAGTATTCTGATATTGCTCCAAAAGTGATTTCATAATTCCAAGCGAACCATAATCTAATAATGAATCAATTTTGATATGTTTTGCAGACTTCCAGTTATTATTCATTCGGAATGTAAGTCTGTGTTTATCAAAAGTAATAATCTTTTCGCCTTCATCTCCAATCTTAGAAAGCTCGCGACCAAGAGTTGCTGAGCTACCAATACCTTCTTTTTGAAGAGTTGTTTTATTTATAATTTCATTCTTGGATTCTGCCTTTTGGATGAGACGGATGATTTTATTTATACGGTCATTGCGTTCTCTGCTGATTGATTCGTCATAATACATAATTTTATTCTGAAATAAATTTATAAAAAGTTCAACACTGTATCACCGCTGATATGGACTTTCATGTTATAATACACTCATAAGGAGATCTAACTATGGGTAAATGGAGTGAAGAATTAAAAGAAAAAACAAGGACTGAACTTTTTTCTAGCGCTATGGTAAAAGATGAAGAACATAATTATGGCATAGTAACCGAAATTGAGCCTAAAATAGTGATTAAAGGTGTTGTAAACGGAGGCTTTATGCCAATGCCAAGTGAAGAAACTATTGCAACATTTAATTCCGTAATGGATATGGTAGACGCTGGTTGGGTGTTGGACTAAAAAAGGAAGTATTATGAATGTTATTTTTAGCAGAAAAGGTTTTGATAGCACATACGGTGGCTTCCCATCTATCATTTTACCAGAAGAAATGGATTCTAAAATGATTTCATTTCCAATACCTGAAACAAATCCTGATAGTACTGGAAAAAAGCCTGAAGATATTAAATTTTTATTAAATGAAAAATATCTAAGTCTTAAAGAAATATTCAATCAATTAGGTATTTCGGAGAAAATAAACATACCCTCTAATCCTGCCAGAAAAGGACTTTCAAATACGGTTTTCCATTTCGATCCTGAACTCCAAACAATTGAAAACATGCGTTCTTATGCTGCCTTCGGACAAAGCGATAAAGCATCTAGCCATCTGCTCTCACACGGGTTGCAAACTGGTGATGTATTCTTATTTTTTGGTTCCTTCAAAAAGACTTTCTTAGAAAATAATAAAATAACCTATGATTCTGCCATGTATGAAGTACATGCAATCTGGGGTTATATGATTGTCGACAATATAATTCACGTTTCTGATATTGATGAGAACATTAAAAAATATCCTGATATAAGAACACATTTACATTATCAGAATAAAGAATATGAAAGAGGTGACAATATAATTATTTGTGGCAAGACTTTTGGTACTTTCAACTATGCCGATAAATATCGACTTACAAAACTCGGATACTCTAAAACAATTTGGGAATTACCAGAATTTTTCCGTGGAGCAGATATTTCTTACTGTAATAGAGTTGAAGACCCTTCAAGATTCAAATCAGCTGAAATTGGACAAGAATTCGTTGTAACTAATTTCAATGAACAAAAAATGAAAAGCTGGCTGATTGATTTAGGAGTAAAACTTAATGGATAAATTAGTAAAGAAAGAAGTTTTGACAGTATATATTTCTCAATTTGCGTTGATTGCTGTTGCACTTTTTTGCTGCATTGTACCTTTGTTTTCTGAATCTCCATATCTTACTGGTTGGAAAGCTATTTCTGGATTATGCATATTAGCAAGTATTTTTGTTGTAAATATTTTTTATATGACTACACAATTCCAAGGAAAGAAAAGCCTTCTTCCTGGAAAAATTGCACTTGAATGTATGGGCGAAATGTTTTTCAGAATCGACGAAAACTGTAATAAAGGCCTATTTTCAAAGGAAGATACAGAGAACTGTAAACAGAGATATAATAACGTATTAAAATGGCTTGGAAGATTTAATTCTCTTGCAGTCCCTTTAATGATTATTGATTGTGCTGTAATTGGATTATCAATAATCGGAATCATCATTTTACAGATTAAAAGACATGAAGTTTTATTTTGTTCTTTCTATGGAGTCGCAGGATTTTTTATTGTAATGCAGACATCTTGTCTTTTTATTTCTTCAAGATTTTTATGGAAAGCTGTATTTGCCTGGATTGAAAGATTAAGAAATATAAAATGAGAAAATACAAAGGAGCTGGAATAGCTCTGTTTCAAAAACAAAATAATGACTATGCAATTCTTTTAGGGAAACGGACTATAAAACCGAATAAAGACAAATGGTCTATTCCTGGTGGCGGATTTGAAAAAACTGATAATTCATTATTTGAAACTGCTATTAGAGAATTACGAGAAGAAACAGGAATTAACTTTTCTAATTCGGTAAATGAAAAAAACGCAATCATCTGTAGTTTTCACTATCCATGCTTCGAATGGAAAACTTTTATGTTTGAAGTTGCTTCTGATTTTCATGTACCAGAAAGATTTTGCTATGAGTTTTCTGAAATGAGATTTATTTCATTAAAAGAGATTCATCAATATGAATTGGCTTTTGGAGTAAGAAAAGAAATTAATCATTTCAAGAAAAGATGTCAAAAAAAACAATCCGCTCAAGTGCATTTTTATAGTGCACTTGAGTAGGATTGCAGAATAATTCCACGCCAGGACATTCAGAGATGTACTGGAAGTGACTCTCAGAGTTCTGAAACTCAGTTCTGAAAGATTTTTTTCATAGATAACAGTCAGTCCCACAAAAGACTGACATTCTCCCCTTTCCGCTTACCTTACCATCCCTACAAGCATGGCAATCCAGCCGATAACATTCATCCCGCAGAGGGAATAAATCAGAATGTCTTTCAGGCAGACTTTGGAGCTTTTTTCAGGGATTTTCTTGATAAGGTCCGCATTCTGCTTTTCGCATAAACCAAGATACTTGATTACAGAATCCTTGATGTCATCCACTGTTTTCTTTGTGGCATTTACATAGTCCTCACTATCCCTGCGGAGTTTTTTAAGTTCCGAGATTGCAATATTTGTAATATTACTGGAGAAATTCTTGATGGACTCATCAAAGGCGTTATCCAGCTTCTGATAGTCCTTGATTTTCTCATTAAATCCTTCAAGCTGGGTGTTGATGGCTTTTGTGCTCTGCTCCTGCTTGGAAACAAGAAGGTTGATTCCTTCTTTCTGGGCACGGTCAAACTTTTCAATCGCAATCGTAAAGTTCGCCCTCTCCTCTTCCAGGAGCTTTTTCAATTGCAGACATTCCAACTCCGTTGTCTTTCTCGCAATCTGGTTTTCCAGATCCTTCTTAAAAAGAATCTCGTTGTCAAAACTCTTGATAAGCTCATCTACTTTGTGCCGGAATCCAGTAAGAAATTCCATCATCTCATTGAACCACATTGTGGACTGCTCGTTGGAGAGGTTATTCTGCCTGTCCAGAGCCGCCCGCATGTCTTCAAGGTCATCAAACCTTTTAACAATGTTCTCCATAGTGGATTTTATATATGCGTATGTCTCGGCATCTGCCTGATTTTTTTGCCTCTTCTGAACCTTTAAGCATGGTGAGTTCTTCTGCTTTTCTTCAGGAGCTGGTTCTTCAGGTCTTTTTTCTTCCTGATTCTCCATCTCAGGCTTTTTCTCTTCACCCTTATCTTCTATATTTTCCTTTGTTTCCATAAATCTCCATTGGGGTGACAGAATTATGTGAAACCGTTGATTCTCTGTTACTAAATCTCTTCGCCGTTTCTCCGACGCTGGGCAAGATTTGTTTCAATTCGGACAGGAAGACCGTTTTTCCAGTATTCCTCCGTGTCCCCTCCGTCTGCCACAACCTTCTGCAGAAGTCCCTGATTCCAGAACTCCCAGTGATTCGGGTACTGTACGGCAGGTTCATCATTTTCTGAATGAAGGAGTCCATCCACAAAGTTGTAGATTACGATTCTGGCTGTCTTTTCGTCAAAACCGTCAGCTCCTTCAGGAATTAAGTTTGCATCTTCCCGCCTTATCTGCTGCCCGTTTAACGGCTTGTTTGCATCATCAAAAAATCTCAGGTACTGAAACTTCTTATGAATTGACTTAGACTTCTGATACAGAGGATTTGCCTCTGCCTTTGCACGAATGGCATTATACGCCTCAAGCTTCATTTGTTCATTCATATCTACGCCTCCTTATGTAAAATCTGATGTCCGTTTTCCCACCATTCCTCATAATCATCAAGATTATCCACAACAGCGGGACCATTCAGATTATGCAGAACACCATTTTTCCAGTGCTCCACATGATTTCCGTCATGCGTTTCTACTGCAGGAAGCACATGACCGTCTTCTTTATCAAAAGCATCATTCAAATACCCTTCGTGAGTACGAATGGTGATGTCATCAAAATCATAATCTCCAGACGCAAGGTCTCCATTTTCAAGAATTATCCTGCGGTACTGGTAAGCCTTAAAACTTTTCATGCAGTCCCCTCCCCTACACTCTTCTGGTTAGAAAAAGGATTTACACTACACAGTTCAGTTACCGTGTCCCGGGTTTCCTCCAGAACCCTTGCAGCCGATTTTAAGAGCGTCTCGATAAACACAGAAAGGGTAGAACTTTCCTGAACTTCCAGTTCCTGGGCAAGGTTTTCAATGTCGTCTTTTCCAAGCTCTACAGGCACCGTTATTTTTGTAATCCGGCTCATATTTTCCTCCGTAATAGTATTTTTGCCACACACAATATGATCCAAAATAAAATCATCCTTTTCGCAGCCCTCCCTTTCCATCTCCACCAGTCATAGTGGTTATATCTCCAGAGAGAGGCAAAAAGCCAGATGATAAAGGTCCCCGCAATTCCAAGAACGATTACAGAAACCCATGTATAATGCAAAGCTAGGAAACTCATCATTCTGCGGAGCGAAGCTGTAACAATCCCCTCACCTTTCCGCAAAATGGTTTTCAGGCTCTGCAGCAGAATGTCAAAACTCATTTAGTCTAAAAGGGAACAGCCTCCTCAAATCCAAGACCCTCTGGAGGACAGATTTCCGTGCTCAATTCCGCAGCAGAAACAGCTACATTCCCCTGGGCAGGGACAGGATTTGAAGAAATACCTTCCTGGGTCTGAGCAGGTGGATAACCTGTAAGATAAACACGGATTATACCAATTTTTATTTCCGAATGCTTTACTCCGTCCTTTTCCCACTTGTCCTGCTTTAAAAATCCTTCGACAGTCATCTGCTGACCGCGAACCAGTCTGTCTCTAAGGGCAACGGCAGGTTTCCCGAACAAAACAATCGGGAAATAACTTGCCACTTCCACGTATTCTTCACCTACTTTTCTGTACCTGTTCGAGGCAATCGAAAAGCGTGCTACAGGAAGCCCTGTGTCAGTTGTGGTGAACTCTGCATTGCGGACAATGCGTCCCTGAAGTACCAGATTGTTTAAGTCATACATAACTCTTTATCTCCTTCGCTTTTACGCGCTAATTCCAAATTCTCTGTTGATTTCAGCTATTTTCTCATTCCGTCGCTTTATCTCAGCCGGATTCAGTGAAAAATTACCCTCAAAAACTGACTGCATACGCTCACGGTATTCCATCCGCTTTACCGGGCCCAGTGCATACACCTGTTTGTAGTGATTTACTTCAGAAGCATTTCCTCTGGCATTTAAATCAAACCCACACTCAGGATTCTTGCATTCGCTGTATGGATTTGTGTTTTCCGAACATCCGCAGACCGGACACGTGTATTTGATCACAGGCTTTTTTACTGTATCTGGATTTTTAATCTTGAAATCCGCCATCACATCAGCAGCTTTTACAAGAGTTCTGAACATGGACGGAATGTGATTTGCCCTTTTCTCGATACATTTCTCGAAAACAAACTGAATGTAGTCACACTGTTTGTCTTCTGCAATTTTTTCTGAATCGAGAAAGTCTTTTACTTCTGCAATAAAATCAGATTCATAAAGACTGGCTCCGAATAACTGAATTATTTTATTTGAGATTGGATCAGCCGCCGCTGCTTCAGGCTTTCCAGCAGGCTTTATGTTATTATTATAATTAGTTATATGCTTCCCAGAATTTGAGATACCACCATCGCAAATTTTGACCTGGTGTGTATCAAATTCTGAACTGGGGCTGGTGCAATTTTTGACCACCCCCATATCAATTTTTGACCTACCCTCTTCGGAAGTCATTCTTCCTGTACGAGAATATACCGTGTAGTAATGGCAGAACTTAAGGTTGTTCTCCCAGCGTTCCTCTTTGACAATCAGATGTTTTTCCAAAAGACCATTGAGAGCCGCAGATACCGTATTTTTGGATTTCCCGGTAACATCACAAAGATATGAAAGAGCACCTGTAAACTTAGAGTTTCCATCCTGACTGAACCCCTGGATTACGGCATACAACATCAGTTCCATAAGATTCATATCTGAATGATTTATCATCCAGCCGTTTATCACAATATAATTCTCGTCCTTAATCATTTTCTTTTCCTCATTCCCTTAATTTTCTTTTCTGGTAACAGTTTTGATTCCTTAAAGATGGTGGAGTAACAGCACCTGCCAATAGGACTGTTTCCACCAATTTTTGATTCCCATTCATTACAGGCACTAAAAAGGCAGCAGTCGTAACAGTAATAGTCATCTCTTGTTGCCTTTACCGCCTCAAGTTCGACAGTCTCGATTCGTCCATCTTTTTTTGGAATACGAACAAATAGCCTGTCACCTTCCGAATAGATCAATCGACCATTCAATACTTCCATTTTTCTATCCTGCTTTTCTTCCAGAACGGCTTTCTTCAAACCGCTCCATGTATACTTTCAAATTATCAGTAGTAATAAGTTCCCTATTTGAATTGCTTCCCCTATAGCAGAAATAGAGATGATTCAGATCTTCCCCAAGCACAATATCAGGAACGTCTTCCTCATGGCTCTTACTTACCGCCTCAAGGAAATCAATCAAATCAGATTTCTTAAACCCTTTAGTCTGATTTGCAAGAAGCAGAGCATAGTCAGCAAACATTTCTGCAATTTCAGTCTTTTTCATTTACATCCTCTTAAGTATTTTTATAAATTCAGGCAGTCGGGTGATTTCCAGTGCGGTCATCCCCTCCCCTGCCCTATCAAGTACAAACTGAACAATTTCCAGTTCACAGCTGGTTTCTGGTAACAGTTCTGATTCCAACACATCCTTTTCAGCAGCATGTTTTTCCTTAGGAGTCTCTTTCCCCTGTACCTTTGAATAAGCATCAGAAAGAGACATCTGGCCTTCACTCAGCTTTTTCCGTGTCTCTTTGTCAGCCTTTTTGTCTACAGCAATTGCCCTGGTAACGGAACTTCTGGAAACTCCCAACGTTTCTGCAACAAGCGTTGCCTTGTCCCCTTCATGATTCTTTACGAACTTTGTTTTCATCAGCCTTGTTACCTGATTCATAAGCTCTCCCGGCTCAATATTCCGTCTGTCTTTCTGAAGGGATATCGCATAACGGAATGCTTCTTCAAAGTTTTCAAAATCATGCTCAAAAACAGGAATGGAACTTAATCCAGCCCTGCAGCTGGCCGTATATCTTGTATATCCGTCTATCAGATATAAATGGCCGTCTTTGGTCTTCCAGATATGAACCGGCTGTGAATTATCAAAGCCTTTAGCCTTGATAGATTCCGTAATCCGCTCAAGCAGGTCTTCTTCCATCACAAAGAGCTTCTGAAACTCTTTATGAAGTTCAATCTGCTCAATCAGCATCCGTTTACTGAACTTCATGCCGCCGTTTGCAAGGGCCAGACGGTTTCCGGCAGTCATCAAACTTACACCCTTACCCATCAGAACACCTCAACAATACTTTCCTCGCCGGTTATCTGATTAACAAGTGAATTGATTCCCTGTGCAAGGCGGGAGTTTCCCACATCACGGCTGGTAACACACAAACGGACATCTTCCTGTGTGTAATGATCCACAAAAGGCGTGTCCGGGAGCTTTACATCAAGAACATTGTCAAAGGTCTCGTCATAAATCTGTTTTCCGTCAGACTGCAAACCAGTGGCATACTTTTCATGATGCTGTTTCCAGTGGTTGTAAAGAATGTAGGTATGTTCATAAGCTTCAGGGATTTCTTCCATGATTTTTGACATTAGAAAAACTGTCATGTTGTAATTGAACTTCGTGAACTGAACCGGACTTAATACGAGGTCTGCTGCATAAATCGAAGAAATCACCAGATTGTCATAAGTCGGTGAAGTATCAATCAGCACATAGTCATATTCCAGATTTGAAATCGTCCGTTTAAGGACTCTGAAATCAATGGCCCGGATATCACAAAGGCTCAATGAAGACGGGATTAGAAAGACATTCTCTTTTTTTGTTTTGACGATGTTTTCTTCTGCCCTTCCCTGAGTCAAGGCAATCATAATGTTCTGGCGTTCGCTGATTGTTTCAGCGTCCTTCAGACCTGCTGTGTAGTACAAAGTTGCCGAATTATTGAGGTCCATATCAATGACCAGAACCTTATGACCGCGGGAAGCAAGATTATTGGCAAGAAGTATAACTACGGACGATTTACCGACACCGCCCTTGATACTAGAAACTGTAATAACCAAAATAATGCTCCAAACAAACTGGAATCAGGCCCAAGTTCTTCTGCCACCCCAAGTTGTAATCTCACGACCCGGGCCTTTCATCCAGCTTATGGTCAAAGCATAAATTCAGAGGAGAAATAATAAAATCCTTTTGAAGGATAAGTTTTTCTTTAAACTCAACAAATTTTTCTTTTTTTAAGGGAATTTTTCTCTTTTTAAAATCTTAAGTTCAGAAAAACTAAAATTCAGCCTCAGAAGTAGAAGGTGTCGTTCGTAGCCTCAATAAATCATAATCTAGTTTTTGTATATGTAATATATTGATTTTTTATAGTCATTTTATATATTTCTAATAGATTTTGTATTGAATTTACCAATAAGAATTCAATATTCATAGAACTTACCCTAAAAAGTGCTATTTTTGAAAACCCCCTCAGACGCACGAGAAAGGCCTTTTTAGGGGTTCTCACTGCAAATCGAATAATAACCCAAAAACTTTAAAATAACGCGTCTACGTCAATCCTCGAACGTCTATATTTTCTATAGCCCTTTTATAGACTGTTTATATAAATTATATATTTTCCGCCTATATTGCGTCTATATGCCGTATAGAAACACTATAGAAAGTACCAATAAATATTGACAGAATCTATATTTATTGGTAACATATAGACAATAGATATATTTGAGGGGAATATATTATGTCAAAAGTTATTACTCTGCTTAACCGCAAAGGCGGCTGCTCTAAAACAAGCACAGCATTCAGTCTTGCTGTAGAACTTTCAAAAAAAGCAAACACAATTTGTATCGACCTTGACGACCAGGCAAACCTTACTTCCTGGGCAGGAATCACAGAACTAAAATACGAGTTTGCTGACTTCCTTCTTGATAAGTGCGACATCAAAGAAGTCATTCAGCCGACAAAAGTACCGAACCTTTATATTCTTCCGACAGCGGCTCGCGAAGGTGATTTGAGAAATTATGCAGACCTTCGTGCGAAGGATGAACCGTTCCGCCTTTACAAACTCACTCAGGAATTGGGAAAAATTTTTGAATACATAATTTTTGATACATCTCCGGCATGGGGCAGTCTTGAAAAAGCAAGCTGTCTTGCCAGCGACGAAATCATCACACCTCTTAAGCTGGACAAATTCTCAAGCGACGGTCTTGAGACCCTCAAAACAAACTTTGACAAACTTAAGGTCCAGTATGACGACTGCCATGGAATCAGCGAAAACGGTCGTCCATACCTTAACAAGCTCGTTCTTTCTGAATATAACGCAAGCTACGCTCTGAGCAATCAGCTTGTAGAAGCATATAAACCACTGGAAGCTACAGGATACAAACTTTTCATCATTCCGCAGGATCAGGCCTTTAAGAAAGCCCAGCAGATGAGCATTCCGGTTCAGGCATATTCAGGAACAAAGGCTGAAACACTAAAAGTGATTGAAGCTCTTGCGGATAGCGTAGCAAACTAAAAATCTCAAATAGGGTAGGGGGATAAAATATGCCATCAACAATCAAACTACAGGATGCAACCAACAACTCTATGGATGCACTCTTTAAGACAATGAATACAAACACAGCAAAAGAAACTGTAAATCCAGCTTCAACTGTGGTAACAGAAAAGATTCCAAATGCAGCTGCAAAACCTAAAGTCACTGCAAGCGTTTCAGAGACAGGAACACAAACTGTTACCACAACTCCTGAAAAGAAAAATGAAATCAAGGACGATGACCTTACAAAAGTGGGAGTCTGCTTTAATGTTCCACGTTATATCCGCGACATGTGGAAGACATACTTCACAACTCACGGACTTACAATGACAGACGGACTCATTCAGGCAGTAAATTATCTGAAGGAACAGGAAGAGCAGGGTGCTGTAAAATTAGGTGCAATTTCGGTAATCAAAAACCAGTAAATTTTGCACGAATTTGACTTTGGTCGAGAATTAATCTCGTCCGAAGAGAGTTTAACGCGTCAGAAGGCCTTTTTTGAGCCTCTGAGGGCATTTTTTAGGGCTGGGAGGGAAAGCCTAAAATGAATAAAAGTAACAAAATTAAAGAAAATACAAAAACTGACGATTTACCGGCAACAATGGACGAACTGTTTGTAGTGGACCAGAGCCGTCAGCAGAAAAAACTGATGTCTTATGTTCCGAGTTTTTTTACAACAGCATCTCTGCCTTTCAGAAACGTAAACAGTCCGGTTTTTATCAGAAAAGGCAGCAACGGAATTACATTAAAACTTTCAGCACCGGAAAATGTTCCTTTCGGACGATATGGACGACTTCTTCTTTCTCTTTTTACAACTCATGCAGTTCTCTCAAAACAAAAAGATTGTGCAGTGTTCATCGAATATGAAAAACTCCTCGACCTCTTGAATGAGCTTCAGCTTCCGAAACAGCGTGGAAAAGACATCAAGGAGCAGCTGGAATGTTTTACAAACGCATCTTTTGCCTTTGAACAGAAAGTTAAAGAACTAAAATCTGGCTATTTGTTCAAAGAATTGTATGAAGACGGAAATTACCCTAAAAGTGATGTAATGGTCACAACAGTTTCAACCGGAAATATCCGTTTTACAACAGGAGTTCAGTATCAGGAAATTGAGGACGGTTCCGGCACAAACAAAGTTGGAGCTTTTAAGATTATTCTTTCACCAGAATTTGCTTCATTCTGCCAGGCACATGCTGTTCCAATTGATTATACAGTTTACAAAGATATCGACAGTCCTGTTGGAAAAGACATTTATGCCTGGCTTGTTTACAGAAATAACGGAATGAGTGAAAAAGAGCCGATTTTTATTCCTCGTGAAAAGCTAGTTGAACAATTCATGCCTGTTGCAGAAAATGCTCATCCAAAACAACATCAGACAAATTATTCAAGAATTTTGGATCATCTCAAAGAAATCAAAATGAAATATTATCCAGAAGTAAAAATAAGTTTTGATCCTAACGGAGGTGGAATTACTTTGTATAAAAGTCCAACTCCAGTTTTGAAAGATGATACAAGATATGCTTTGATTACTTCTGATATTTAAAAAAACAATGAAAAGTGAGTTATCCACAATTTCATTGCTCCTACTATTAGTTTAAATTTATATTAGTAATATTATTAGAATATATAAGAAGAAACAATCAATAGTGTTACCAAAAGCAATCAAAGCTGTTACCAAATGATAAATTCAGTATTTTTTAATTCTTTATATTATAAAAGTTTAGATAACATATCCACAGAAAATCAAAAGTGTTACCAGAAAAATGACTTATCCACAGATTTTTGTGGATAAAGTAATCAAGTCTGTTACCAGAAAGAAAGCCAAAACTAAGAATGAAAATAAGGGCATTTCAGTAATTAAAGAAGCTGAAAACGGCGACAATTAGGAAGCTTTAGAGCAGAAATTCTTATTTTTCCATTAAGAATCATTCTTACAGAGATTCGGTAATCAAAGGTGTTACCAAAATCTTGTCTTATGAACCTTTTGTTTGAAGAAGAAATAATGCCTCTGTAAAAGTGGAATCCGAACTGTTACCTGAAAAAGACTTTATATCATTAAGATTGAAATCCAAATTGTTACCACGATTTATTTTCGGAGTAGGGTAGGGGAGTGGTGAAAAAAATACATAATATATAGAAGATTTTTGCTCTTTTTCTGATTTTTATTAAAATCTTCCATATATACAAGTGTTTGTTTTGGTATATTTTGGAATCAATAGTGTTACCAGAATTGGTTCTCATCCTATTTTTTATGGAATCAGAAGTGTTACCAAAAGGATAAATGTTCCAAGGTGAATAAAACATAAAATCCTGCTCAAATTTGGAAATCAATTCTGTTACCACAGTTCGTAATATGATTTTGGAATACGAACTGTTACCAGCCTATATTCTCTTCATCATCTTTTCAAGTTTTTCCTTGTACAGTTCCTTTAGTTCCGGAGGATTCAAAATCTGAACGGAATCAGCAAATCGGAGTACCCAGTAAAGAGTTTCCTGAATCTGGTTCGACTCAAAGCTCAGGTAAACGGTGCCGTCTTCGTTCTGGTAACAGTTTTGATTTTTATGCCAGGTTCGCTCCAGTACATAGGTGTTGATTGATTTATCAAAGAGAAGCTCAATTTTCTGCATTGGAGCATCATTGTTCCAGATTCCAAAGTTAGGATCGATATGAACCTTTTTGTCGTAATCAGGATCGGGAGTGAACTCTTCTAGAAAAACAATGTTCTTCATTCTTGAAAGGTTGTATGTGTTGAATTTTTCGTGGCTGTGGGAATAGGCAATTACATACCAGTCACCCTTTTGACAGTAGATTTTATACGGGTCAATGTTTGAGTGAGGAGTATGTTCTGTGCTGCTAAGATTCCTGTAGTCAAAGCTGATGGTCTTATGTGTCTTTATGGCCTCGAACAGCTGCTTGAAAACATCCGGCTCAATATTTGGCAGTGGGTCAGCGATAAACTGAACGTCATTCAGGAGTGAAGACTGGACCTGTACCTGGTTCGGCAGCATCTGGGAAATGGTGTCATAGACTTTTGATATGGTGTCTTTTAAGGGTGTATTGTCGTAACGTTCCAGAAGAGGAAGAATTCCTGCCATTGCGACAAGTTCCCCTTCGCTTACCAGTACGTTTTTAACAAAGAAGGTTTCATCCGTGTAATAGTAGCCCTTTCTTAAACGGTCATATTCAATAGGGGCATTGTAATAAAGCTTAAGTTCATCAATATCACGAAGGATAGTGCGGCGGGAAACTTCCAGTTCTTCGACCAGACGGTCTACGCTAGGGTATGGAATGGACTGAATTGCTTTTTCAAGTTGCAAAAGACGCAGGGATTTTACATGACTTTCTCGGGATTTCTTATCTTCACTCATACGAGTATTGTATCATGGAATAAAAAAAACACAATGCCGTTTGTTGACACTTTGGCATGTTATAGTAGTGGTACAACAATGGAGGTGCAATGAAAGTATATCTTAGCGGAAAAATTACTGGGGACTCTAATTACAGACAGAAGTTTAACACAATGACAGAAGAACTTTTGTCTTATGGGTATGTTGTCTTTAATCCTGCTGTCCTTCCTGACGGTTTTGAATACAGCGATTACATGGCTCTTGATCTTCTGATTATTTCAAGATGCGATGCAATTTTCCTTTTGCGTGACTGGAAAAATAGCCCTGGGGCAAGACTTGAATATGAGGAAGCTAAGCGCTTAGGTTTACAGATTTTAACAGAAGATGTTTTGAAGATAAGGCGGACTCTGAATCAGCTTTGTGAAGATACAATCAAACTTACAGAGACAGATTTGCTGATGGACGATGACAAAGAATGGGCCGAAAGCATGAAGGAGATCTCTCTGGAAATAAAGAAGAGGGTAGGGGATTTTGATTTGTCCAAAAGCGAGGTAGAAAACTTCACAGAACTTCGCAGCCATTTTGAAGCCACAAATCGTATCAGTTTGTTTAATGAGTTCATTCAGGAATGTGACAAGCAGATAGAGTACGACTTGCTGGAGATAATACACACTGATGAGGACGAAAAGAAGCGCCGTTTTTCGCAGATGCTGATTGCTGCAGGGGACTTGATGGATCTGACGGTGAGCTGGAAGGAGGAGAGGGAGTCGGCGTAGGGGAAAAACATAAAATTTATGGATTTTTTTGCAGTACCAAAATCAAAATGCCGTTTATTGTCACTCTTGCATGTTAGACTGTAAATCGTAAAGCTGAAAAAGGGGGCTTAGGATGAAGACAGTTGATGGAAATTATGTAGTTTGCGGATTTTCTGGAAAGATTTGCTATACGGAGCGTGAAGCAGGTCTTGTGATTAACGGTTGCAAGAGACATGTCTATGTCGGAAATCGCCGCTGGGCAAAATCAGCACATGGTAATTCAAAGTCAATTCCCCGCCGTAAGTATTACTGCAAGGATTGCGGTTTCTATCATGTAACACACCTGGCTTTGTATGATGTGGATTCTCAGAATTATGCTTGGGAAGATGTTTTTTATAAGGAATACGAAAGAAGGCAGAATAGAATGCAGGCATAGGAGAGTAGTAATATGAAGACAAAACCAGAGTATAGAGCACAAGCATTAAGATTCGCGAAGGAAAATGGGTTTGATAAGGTTCACTTTTGGGGAATAATTGATAATTTTGAAGTATATACAGGTGATTACAATGAAGAACGAGTTGTTGGTCTTCCTCAGGTAATTTTTGCTGATAAAAATACTGTAGACTTTGCTGAATATAATGATCCATTTAGGCTTCTTGATACTTGTAAGAAACTTCCTAAAGTTGTTTTTGAGTATGACTGTATGTGCTGGTATGGTAACAGTTATAATCTTAAGCTTTTAGAAGATGGCAGATTAGTACGTCTTGATTATGGTTATTCCAAACTTGGACCACAAGAGCGTATGTGTGATGATAAAGAATATGTTCTTTTAAATAGTCCAGAGCTTGTAAAAGCGATAAAGAAACTTATTAAGGAAAATAAGGATAAATTTAAGAAATTATCAAGGGATATATCTAATCCTATGATTTTGGATGGAGCAGGAGAGACTTTTAGATTTGGAAGAATAAAATTTGAAGGATCAAATGTCCTTACTGAATCACTGGAAGGATATAAAGAAAGGCTAAAGCAGATTAATGCAGTAGAAATGGGATGGGAGGAGGAACTTCTACAATTTCAACGCCTCTTTAAGAAATTTCAGAATAAGTTCCATGAGTATTTTGAATACCCTCTTTTTAACGGAGAGGGAGGGGATGAATTGAACTGAACTGGAAAATATTTTGTGATTTCGTGATTTTTCACCCCTAAAAAACCGAAAAAGTGGTATAATTATTAGTGATATGCAAGTTGATTATAGTAAGCTTTGGGCTCGCTTTAAGGAGCTCGGTCACAAGAATAAAACAGACCTTATTGAAATGGCAGGAATATCTACCAATATTCTTGCTAAATTAACGAAGGGAGATTTTATCTCGATGGATAGTATGCAAAAAATCTGTAAATCACTTGAATGTGATGTTGGTGATATTTGCATCCTAAACAAAAATAATTAACCCTGTATCATTTCTTCACACAGGGTAACGCTTAAAATAAAAGTACGGAGTTTTAATAAATGGCTAAGAATATTGTTATTGATGATTCGCCTGTAGATGTTTCAACAGAAGTAACTTTATTTGGTCGATTGCTAATAAATTACGTGGTACTTATCAGAGTGATAAATATAAAGATGTCATTATTCCTATGACTATTATTCGCCGTTTTGAATGTGCTCTTGAAGATACAAAAGATGCTGTTATTGCTCAAGTCGAAAAAGATGAAAAGTCAAAAGATATAACTCCTGACCAGGTTTATCAAAAGATTGCTGGTTATCAATTCTACAATAAAAGTAAGTACACATTAAAAGAACTCTGTAACGACAGTCCTAAAATTAAGACTAACTTTGAAAGTTATCTTGAAGGTTTTTCTCCAAATGCTCAGGATATTATTAACAATCTTGAGTTCAAAAAACAGATTGATAAGATGGATGCAAATAACCGTCTTTTCTCTGTTGTTCAGGCTTTCAGTGAAATTGACCTTAGCCCAAAAACTATTGATAACATCAAGATGGGATATATCTTTGAAGAGCTTATCAGAAAATTTTCAGAAAATGCTGAGGCGGGTGATCATTACACTGGCCGCGACATTATTAAGTGTATGGTAAGCATTCTTTTGAGTGAAGGCTGCGATGATTTAAAAGAAGCTCAGAAAGAGATTCCTATTCTGGACCAGGCTTGTGGTACTGGTGGTATGCTTAGTAAAAGTTATAATTTTTTGAGTGTATTTAATCCTACTGCAAAAATACGTCTTTATGGTCAGGAAATTAATCCAGAATCCTATGCAATGTGTATGGCAGAAATGCTTATCCGTGGACAGGATGTAAAGAACATACGCAAAATGGACACGATGAAGGAAGATTGTTTCAAAGATAAGAAGATGCGTTTTGTAATTGAGAATCCTCCTTTTGGTACTGCCTGGGGTGGAAAGGATGCTGCAGAAGGTGTTGAGCATGCTGTCTTAGAAGAAGCAAAGAAAAAAGAAAAAGGACGCTTCCCAGCTGGTACTCCTGGCAGTGGAGATATGCAGCTTTTGTTTATGCAGAGTGCTGTTAATAAAATGGATGATGATAATGGACGTGCGGCAATTATTGAAAACGGAAGTCCTTTATTCTCTGGTGGTACATCAAGTGGAGAAAGCCAGATTCGCCGTTACCTTCTTGAAAAAGATTTGATTGAAGCAATTATTGCTCTTCCTACAGACCTTTTCTATAACACTGGAATTGCAACTTACATTTGGGTTTTGAGCAAGAACAAGCGTAAAGAAAGAAAAGGAAAAGTTCAGCTTATAGACGCTACTTCTATCTGCCATAAACTCAGGAAAGCATTGGGAAATAAGAGCAACGAAATTACAAAAGAAGACCGTGAACAGATTACAAAGCTCTATAAAGATTTTGCAGAAAACGAGCTTGTAAAGATTTTTGATAATGAAGATTTTATGTACCGTGAATATGCTGTAATGCAGCCTCTCCAGAGAAGCTATGGATTTACAGCAGAACGGATTGAAAGAATGCTTTCTAAGGACGCTCTCAAATCTATTTACAATGAAGCAAAGGTTTTGGAGCTTGAAAATAAAGAAGACCAGGATGAAAAAGACCTTGCTGAAATTGAAAAAGAAAATGCAAAGAAACCTGCTTATGATGCAATCTTAAAGAGCCTTAACGACGCTCAAGAAAAATACAAAGAAAAGAAATGGCTAAGCCCAGAAGACTTCGAACCTATTCTTACAGAAATATTGAAAGACTGTACTGTAGATAAGAAAATCTTTGAAAAAATTATGGATGGCCTTTCTGTAATGGATAAGGAAGCTGTAATTCAGAAAGATAAGAAAGGTGAAGTCATTTACGATACAGAAACTAAAGATACTGAAATTGTAGCCTATAAAGAAAGTATTGATGATTATATGGCTCGAGAAGTTTTACCTCATATTCCAGATGCAAAAGCATTCTTTGAAGAAAACCTAACTGCCAAAAAGCCTGTGATTAAAACAGGTGCAGAGATACCATTTACAAGACATTTTTACAAATATATAAAACCCGAAGCTAGTTCAGAGCTGGCAAAGAAATTTACTGAACTTGAAAAATCAGTTTCATCTGCCATAGCAGAATTATTTAATTAAGGATGAAGTTATGGTAAAGATGAAAGAAAGTGGAATTGGTTTACTCGGATTAATACCGGAAGATTGGAAAGTAACAAAATTAAAATATGAATTTGATTTTGGAAAAGGTTTGCCAATTACTAAAGATAATCTTATTGAAGAAGGTTTACCTGTAATTAGTTACGGTCAAATCCATTCAAAATTAAATAATGGTACAAGTATTAATCCAAGCCTTTTAAGATTTGTAAAACCATATTATAAATTTACAAATCCACAATCACAGGTTTTTAAGGGTGATTTTATTTTTGCTGATACATCAGAAGATTTAGAAGGATGTGGAAACGCAGTTCTTAAGTGTGACGAAGATGATTTATATGCTGGTTATCATTCAATAATCATGCATGCAAAAAGGTCTGAATATTCAAAATATTTAGCATATCTTTTTCTAACTAATGAATGGAGAAGTCAATTAAGATCTAGGGTTTCTGGAGTAAAAGTTTTAAGTGTAACACAAACAATATTTAAATTTGCAAGTATAATTCTGCCTCCGCTTGAAACCCAAAAACGTATTGTTGATTTTCTTGATAGAAAATGTTCTAAGATTGATTCTCTTAGAAATGATATTCAGAAACAGATTGAAGTTTTGGAACAGTACAAAAAATCTGTAATTACGGAAACGGTAACAAAAGGTATTAATCCTAATGTAAAGATGAAAGACAGCGGAATTGAATGGATTGGTGAGATTCCTGAACATTGGGAAATTCATCCAATTTATTATTATTTTGAAGAACGTAAACACAAAAATAGTCTTTGCAAGGAACAAAATCTTTTATCTCTTAGTTATGGAAATGTAATTAGGAAAGACATAAATGCTCTTGGGGGGTTACTTCCTGAAAGCTTTAATACTTACAACATCATTGAGAAAGATGACATTGTAATAAGACCAACTGATTTACAGAATGATAAACGTAGTTTAAGAACTGGACTCTGTAAAGAACATGGAATTATAACAAGTGCATATATTACATTAAAGCCAAAAAAGAATGTTAATTCTCAGTTCTATCATTATCTCTTACATTCGTATGATATCGAGAAAGTATTCTACAACATGGGAAACGGTGTTAGGCAAGGCTTAAATTATTCAGAGTTTAAAAAACTCCTTCTGATTTCACCTACATTTGATGAACAAAAGAATATTGTTGAATATCTAGATTCAAAATGTTTGTCTATAGATAACATTATCAATTCAAAAAAACAGCAGCTTGAAAAACTGGAAGAATATAAAAAATCACTCATCTTTGAATATGTGACAGGTAAAAGAGAGGTATAAATTATGAGCATGGTTCAGACAGAAAAACAGTTTCAGAAATACATCGCTGATTATCTTGTAAAAGAAAACGGCTATATTGAACACACAGACCAAGACTTTAACTGTGTTTATGCTTTTGATAACGGGCTTCTTTTACAATTTTTATACACAACTCAAAAAGAAAAAATGCAAAAGCTTGAGAAGATGTATAAGAATGATGCAACTGATCGAGTGCTTGCAGCTATCAATGCTGAAATTACAAAAAAAGGTTCAAGCCTTATTTACTGTTTGAAACATGGTGTGAATGTTGGAAATGAACATCTTGATTTGATGTATACAAAGCCTGCTACTACTTTTAATAAAAAAGAATGGGAACGATATGAGCAGAATCTCTTTTCTGTAATCCAGGAAGTTAATGCTGATGTTGATAAGAAAGAACGAGTTGATTTAGTTATCTTCTTGAACGGTATTGCAATAATAAGCGTAGAACTTAAATGTAATAATTCCGGCCAGACTTATAAAGACGCAATTTATCAGTATCGTTATGAAAGAACTCCAGAAAAGCGCTTGTTCTTATTTAAGGCCGGTTGTCTTGTTCATTTTGCAATGGATTTGGATTATGTAACAATGACAACAAAACTCTGTGGCGGAGCTTCTTACTTCTTGCCATTTAATCAGGGAAAGACAAGTGTTTACAATCTTAAAAATGGTGAAAGCATTGTAGAGACAGGAGACGGAAACGAAAACCGAGAAGATGGAAAATTCCCAACTTGCTATATGTGGGAAGACATCTGGACTAAAGATACTATTCTTGAATTAATCTCAAGATTTATTTTTGTTGAGCGAACTGAAAAGAAAGAAAAAGGTTCTAAGAAAAGTACAATTTCTGAAAATTTGATTTTCCCTAGATATCATCAGCTTAGATTCTTACGAAAAGCAGAAAGTCATGTTGTAGATAATCTTTCTAATTGCAATTATCTTGTTCAGCATTCAGCTGGTTCTGGAAAAACAAATACTATTGCCTGGCTTAGTCACAGACTTTCTACTTTGCATGATTCAGAGGAAAAACAGATTTTTGATACAATCATTGTAGTTACTGACCGCTGTGTTGTAGATAATCAGCTGCAGAAAGCCGTACTTTCTCTGGACCATAAAGACGGACTTATCCGCGTAATGGATGAAGACTGTACTTCAAAAGATTTGGAAACTGCAATAAACAATGGAATTAAGATTATTGCAACTACAATACAAAAGTTCCCGAATATCAAAGACAGCGTAAAGAAGTTTACTTCAAAAAGATTTGCTGTAATTATTGATGAAGCTCATTCTTCTACTAATGGCCGAAACATGGAAGCATTAGTTAAGTCTTTGAACAATGTAGAGCGCGTTGAAGAAGACGGCGTTGATGCAATTGATATTATTGAAAATGAACTTGATCAGACTGGTAAAGCTGCAAATGTTTCTATGTTTGCCTTTACTGCAACACCTAAACACAGTACTCTGCAGAAGTTTGGTACATTAAACGCAAACGGCAAAAAAGAAGCTTTTGATTTGTACTCAATGAAACAGGCAATTGAAGAAGGCTTTATCCTGAATGTACTGGACAACTACATTGAATATAAGACTCTGTATAAAATTCATAAACTTATAAAAGATGACCCTGCATTGAACTCTGCAGAAGCAAAAAAGAAAATCCATAAAATGGCAATGATGGAAAAAACAAATATTCAGCAGAGAACTGCAATCATCATTGAACACTTTAGAAATACAGTGCTGGGAACCTGCCTTGAAGGACAGGAAAAAGCAATGGTTGTAACTGCAAGCCGCAAAGAAGCTGTTGAATATAAACAGGCTTTTGATAAATACATAAAAGAAAACAATTACACTGATATGCAGACCTTAGTTGCATTCTCTGGAAAAGTAAAACTTGCTGACGGTAAAGAATACACAGAAGTGGGAATGAATAATAATCTGGAAAATGGAACCATTAAGATTACAGAAGATAATCTTCCGGAAATCTATGATGAAAATGAGTCTTACAAAATTCTGCTTGTTGCAAATAAATATCAGACTGGTTTCGACCAGAAGAAACTCTGCGCTATGTATGTAATGAAGAGCTTGAACGGAATTGCAGCTGTGCAGACTTTGAGCAGATTAAACCGCATCTGTCCGCCGTATGATAAAAAAACATACATTGTGGATTTTTCTAACACTATTAAAGATATTCAGGATTCATTTGCTCCTTACTATTCAAGAACTATCCTTGAAAATCCTGTTTCTCTTGAACAGCTTAAAGAAGTTGAAATGGAGATTCGCGGATATAACGTTTTAGATTTTAATGATATTGATGAAGCGATTGAAAAAACTCTGGAAAAGAAAAATGCTGAGGCTCTTGTTTCTGCAAAACTGAACAAAGTAAAAATCAAGATTAAGCAATACGATGATGATACTCAGGCAGAACTCAAGACAAAGATTAAACGCTATGTAAAATATTACAGCTTCCTTGCTCAGATTGTTCCTCTACAGAGTACAGAAATGCACAAGCTATATTTATTCCTTAGCTGGCTTTTACCTTACCTTAAAGAAGGTCGCGGAAGAACTGGTTTTGATTTAAGGAATAAGATTAAGATAGATACGTTTAATCAGAAAAAAGAGAGAGAAATTAATAATCCTAAGATTGATCCAAAACTAGGTATTAAGAGTCCAGACCCTACAACACCTGTTCAGGTTGTAGATTTGCGGGAGAAGCTTTCTGAAATTATTAAGAAGATGAATGAAGCTCTTGGTGTTGAAGTTGATGTTGATATGGCTTCTAACTCTGCAATGGGAGTAAAGGAAATTCTTGAAAAGGATGATGAGCTTAAAGAAAGTGCATTACATAACAGCCGTGATAACTTTACTGATGCTTATTATGACCATTTGGATAATGCACTTATTCAGGGAAATGCAGATGCGAGACAGTTCTTTAATTTGCTTTTGAATAATGAAGGTTTGAAGAAGGAAATTATGGGAATCTTTATTGATGAGATGTATCACAAGTTTAGAGGAGATGAGGAGAAATAAAATGAATGCAAGCGATAGGAAGACAATTCAATTATATCTCATGGATGGTGATGTAAATGGCCGTATAAAATGTACTATTGGAAGTTGGACTGGGGTTTTATATAAAATACCACGTGCAGATCTTGAGAAGTGCAAGGATAGAGAGCATTTGAAACAGACTGGAGTTTATTTTCTTTTTGGAACAGATGAAGAAACAGGAAAAGAACTTATTTACATTGGTCAGGCCGGAGTCCGTAAGAATGGTGAAGGCATCTTAAATCGTTTGCAGGAACATAAGAGAAATCAAGAGAAGGATTATTGGACCGAAGCTGTTGCAATTACAACTACAGACGATACATTTGGACCAACAGAAATGAATTATCTTGAAAATAAGTTTACACGTATAGCACTGGACTCTAAAAGATATATTGTCAAAAACGGAAATGAACCAAATCCAGGAAATGTAAGTGAAGAGAAAGAAAGCGAACTCGAAGGTTTCATAGAAAATGTAAAAATTATTATTGGTGCACTTGGATATAAAGTATTTGCGCCTTTAGAAATAACTACAGAAGATAATCAAGAAGAATCCCAAATACTTCATTATAAGACCCCAAAAGTTGATGCAACTGGACGTATGACCAGTGACGGTTTTGTTCTCTTAAAAGGAAGCAAGGTTAGAACTGATAAGCAGAGTGCATGTCGAGATTACATCGTTGAAACAAGAAGAAAGTTTGCAGATAAGATTAGCTCTGATGGTTTTACAACAGATGATATTATTTTTAACAGTCCATCTGGTGCTGCATGTTTTGTAACATTTGGAAGTGTAAACGGTATGGATGTCTGGAAAAACGATAATGGAAAATCGTTGAAGCAATTGGAGAAATAGAAGGATTTTCTATGAATTTAGGGTGGGTAGATTTTTCAGATAATGACAGAAAGAAAGTTCTCGAAGTAATTCATCTTTTAAGTGAAAAAGGTGCTGTTGATGAATTAGGTTTTGGAATAATTAGAGACGGATTTGCGGATTATTTCTTTCCAGGTACATCAACTGTCCAAACTCGTGCAAAGTATTACTTGCTTGTCCCTTATATTCTAAAAGACGCCGTAAATAAAGACAGACCAGAACGCTATCTTGATTTGACAGAAAAAAATGTGGCTATTGAAATGTTTGGTAAAAATATGAAGGATGGGCTTATTGGAGCAGATTCAATTGCTGCAGGAAAATGGGTTGTAAGAGCTCCTTCTGATATCTACTGGAATGGTATCAAAAAATTAGGTATTTTTAAGCAAGATATTTCAATCAATCAATATTTTCTTGAAAATGAAAGAATAAAGAAATTAAAGAAGAATACATCAGGTAATACTTCCACTAAAGAAAAAGAAGAAGGGGAATATGACGATTCTGATGCAGGAACTGAAAGTTCAACAAGTTTCTGGAATTTACCCACATATAAAGATAACTGGAGAGATACTTTAAAATTAAACCTTACATCCAGTGAAGCTTCTTTTTTAAGAAAAAGAATACTGAGTGTAAAAACTAAGACAGGAAATCAGACTTTGTATTCTTATATTCTTAGTAATAATATTCATTTAGATGATTATGACTCTTTTGAAGAAATGACAGAAGATATAAAAAACTCAGTTAATCCGGAGCTATTTGAGATGCTTGAACTTGCAAACAGTTTCAATAGATTGGCGATGATAGCTAAAGTTCGATATAACCTTCTTATTTCCGGGGAATTAAATGAAGAAGCGAATAGCTTATGGAAAGAATATAAAAACAAATTAGATAAAATTGCTTGTGTAGATGTTGATAAAATTTTTATGAAGCTAAATCTTCGTAATCAGGGGTTGAAGTCATTTTTGAAACAACTTCAATCACATCTTATAGCTAAAGAGATTGATAAAATTGATGAACTTATAGTATTAAGGGAGAAACACTTAAAAACAGCGGAGCGTGCTAAATTACTTCATCCTGAAAAGTTTAACAAAGAAGATTTTCAGGACTATTTTGTAGGAACTGCATTTTTAGATTATCGAATGAACAGTGCTAGAAGAATACTAAAGGATATATACGAGGCAGAGCATGTTTAAACCTAATGAAAAAAGTGACCGCTTAAATTATTGTAAGATGCTAACTTGTCCGGATGGATATTCTCTTGATTTTGCTTTGGGAACGACATATTCATTAGACCTTGAAACTTTGGCTGCTGTTTGTTTTGCATTTGGTGCAGATAGTGAGTTCAGTGAAAGCATGATGAATAATCCTGTAATTCTCTTGAATGCTTTTCAGAAAATATCCGATAAAATCTTGGTTTTTAGCGAACCAGGACAAATCCATTTACCTAATAAAATTACGAAACTGGATTTTCTTCTTGAAAAAATGGTTGTTTCAGTTTTATTGGAAAAAGTTGGAAATCGTTATCCTGCATTCCATCCAAAGATTTGGGTATTGCGATATAAAAACGTTGATGGAGAGTATTTATATCGATTACTGGTTTTGAGTCGAAATTTGACTTTTGATAGAAGTTGGGATTTTTGTTTTTCGATTGATGGCAGAGTAGATAAAACGCAAAGCAATGGAAAAGAGCTCTCTGATTTTATAGATTTCCTGCATCAGACAATTCCAGAAACTTTGACTAATTCTGAACAAAAAAAAGCAATTCTAACAGAATTAAGTAAAGAAATACGTCAAGTTTACTTTAGTACAAATAATAGAGACTTCAACAATTTTATATTTATGCCACTTGGAATTGGCAAAGAGTCTTATCCTATATATGAAGAACGTTTATTAAATCGTTATAAAAGTTTTGATGAATTAATTGTTTTTTCTCCTTTTATTTCAAACGAAATGATGGAGGAGTTCAATCAGAATGGTAGAAATTCACAAAGACATAAAAGGACGCTTTTTACACGTGATTTTGCTTTAAGGAAAATTGGTAATAAAAACCTCACGAACTTTGATGTGTATACAATTAAAGATACTATCTTTGAAGGTGAGGAAATTATATCGGAAGACAGTGAAGAAGAAACTGGAAAACAGCATCAGGATATCCATGCAAAATTATATCAGCTAGATTACAAAAAGGAGCATTATTTTTATTTTGGGTCTGCAAATGCAACCTATAACGGATTCAATAAAAATGTTGAGGTATTATGCAGGCTTGATTCAGATGGTTACCAATGTGCAAAATTTAAGCGTGATTTAATTGGTGACAAAAATAACAGTGCTTTCCAAAAAGTTGATATTTCAAACTTGGAAGTAGAAAGTGAAGATAATAATAAAGCAATTACCGATAGGCTTGAACAAGGAATTAAAGAAATTTGCCATATGCAGTCCATCGGTGTTGTTAGTAAAACTAATGAAGAAAAGTTTGACCTTGTATTGAATATAGAAATTCCAAGAGATTTTGATAAAACCAATTATGAAATAAGTCTCTTTAATTGCAAAAAGAAAGCTACCTTTGAAGAAAAAATGGAATTCAAAGATTTGGAACTAATGGAACTTAGTGAATTCTACATTGTTTCTGCAAAAACTTTGAATGAGAACGGGGAAGAACTGTGTGTTGAAAGGATTATAAAAATTCATACATCTCCAATTCCTGAAGAACGAGAGAAAACTGTTGTTAAATCAATTATTAACAACAGAGAAACATTCTTTGAGTATATTTCTTATGTCTTAACTGACGATTTTATTGTAACTTCATTTGAAAATACTAATAAAAAACTTCTTGGATTGGAGCATATAGAAAAAACGGAAATGCCAGCAATCTATGAGAAATTATTAAAGACTTGTTTGATGGATAATAGCAGAATAAAAGATCTCCAGTTTGTTATGGATAATATTGAGGATACTACCATAATTCCGGATGATTTTCGAAAGCTATATGAAGTATTTATCGGAGCAATGGGTGAGCAACTATGATTAAAATGGATAAAAAGGTTATTCTTGAGCAAGAAGATAAAACAATAAAAATTCTAAAGGACTTCCAAAAAGCAACTGTAGAAAGAATTGCATATCTTTTTAAACATCAGCAGCATCGTGTGCTTGTTGCCGATGAGGTTGGACTTGGTAAAACTCTTATTGCGAAAGGAGTAATTGCAAAGACTGCTCGGATTCGCTTAGAAGAAGGAGATGATTGTTTTAAAACCGTTTATATCTGTTCAAACCAAGTTATTGCAAAGCAAAATATATCAAAACTAAATATCTTTGGAGTAAATACTGATTATACCTCAGATACACGTCTTTCAATGCAACATCTGATTATATGGGAAAAGAAAAATTCAGATACAGATGGAAATAATCAGTTTATACAGTTAATTCCTTTAACTCCAGGAACATCTTTTAATCTTGGAGGGAAGCAAGGTACTGTAGGAGAAAGAGCCTTAATATATACAATTCTTGAAGAAGTGCCAGAGGTAAAAATTAATAGGCTTAATACCTTATTTAGTAGAAAGGTCTCTGAGGCTAGATGGGACTGGGAAAAGAAGTTCTACAAACAAAGGGTTAAAAAATGCGATAAAAACTCTAACGGCCAGTATCTTAAAGATATAACTAAGAGAATAAAAAAATATGATAAGAGTCATGGAATTATTAAAGAATTAAATGATTACCTTGTTCGTAATAGTGCAAAGCAGAAAGGAGAAAATGATATAGCAATCATTTCAAAACTCCGTCAAATGTTTGCAGAAATTTCAGTTGAAATGCTTGAACCAGATTTAATTATTATGGACGAATTTCAAAGATTCAAGTTCATGCTAAACAAAGAAGATGAAGCTGGTTCTGAGATGGGAATTTTAATTGAAAAGTTTTTTAAAAGTAAAGATAGTCCAACTCGTGTTCTGTTGCTTTCTGCAACTCCTTATAAATTGTATTCAACATTAGATGAGATAGAAGAAAACGGTCAATCAAATGAACATTACGAAGAGTTCTTTGGTGTAATAAACTTCTTACTTGATAATGAAACTAAAAAAACTAGGTTTAAAACAATCTGGGAAGATTATTCAAATAAGCTATCTGAAATAAAGATAGGAGACTCTGCAATTTTATGTGCAAAAGAAAAGGCCGAAGAAGCTTTGTATCATACTATGTGCAGAACAGAACGAATTTCCGTTATGGATAATGCAGATTTTATTGATGATTCAAGTACAAAAAAAAGCCTAGAGATTGAGGAGGCTGATGTACAATCCTATATGCAGATGGGCAAACTTGTTATGGATACAAAACAAAAAATGTCATTTCCTGCAGATTATGTAAAAAGCTGCCCTTATTTAATGTCATATATGAATTCATATAAATTAAAAACTGGAATAGAAAACTATTTTGCGAATAATCCATCTGAAGTAGGTAAAGCTGAACAGAATTTACTATGGATAGACAAGGAGTCTATTAATAATTACGAAGGATTAAAACCTGTAAATGCACGATTAGAAAGATTGAAAGATTGTATTTTTCAAAATAATTCTGAACTTCTTTTGTGGATACCGCCATGTAAGCCTTATTATGAATTATCTGGAGTGTATAAAGGGGCAAAAAACTTTTCAAAAATCATTGTTTTTTCTGCATGGGAAATGGTGCCGAAGATGATTGGTACAATGCTTTCTTATGAAGCAGAGCGAAAAACTGTTGGTAAACTGATTCAAAACTCAAAGGGGCATAAACACACAGAATATTTTGTAGATAATAAAAAAAGATTCCCAGTACCAAGATTAAGGTTTAATGTTTCAAAAGATAGTGTAAAAAGTATGTCGCTTTTTAATTTAATTTATCCTTCTGAAACTTTATCTGAATTGTTTAATCCAATTGATTGTTTAAATAATGGCTTTTCATTAGAACAGATAAAAGCTAATTTAGAATCAGAACTAACAACGAAACTGAAACATCTAGAGAAATACATATCTCCAGATGTTTCAGACCGTGAAAATAGAAAATGGTATTATCTTGCTCCAATGCTGCTTGATGGTTCAAAAAAAGCCTTAAATTGGATTCAATCGGTAAGGGATTCTCTAGACGAAAGTGACCTGGAAGATGAGTTGGAAGACGAATTTGGAGATGAACAGGCAGCAGAGTCAAAAGACAAAAACACTCTATTCAAAAAACACTTAGATGTGTTGGAGAAAGAGTTGAATAATCTAAGGCTTGGTAATATGCCGGATGATTTGATTCCTGTTCTTGTAGATCAAGTTTTAGGTTCATTCGCTGTTTGTTTGTTTAGAACTTATAAAGATAAGATAATTGCAACAGAATTAGCAAGAACATTTCTTAATCGCTTTAATACTCCTGAGAATACAGCAATCGTAATGCTTTGTTACAATGATTTTTCTGGAGATGATGAGACAGATGATGCTCACTGGAAAAATGTTCTTAAATACTGCCGTGATGGGAATTTTCAGTCTATGCTAGACGAATACTATGAACTTCTTTGTGAAGGAGAAAGAATAGGAAGTACTGATAACTCGCTTAAATCAAAAGTTGCAAGAAGAATGAAAAATGCACTTTCTTTTCATACTGCAAGTTACAAGGTTGATACCTTTAATGATTTTAAGAACAGAATTGAAAATGGGTTGAAGAATGAAACGAATATGCGTTCTCATTTTGCAGTTGCTTTTACAAATTCAAAAACTGATGATTCAAAGAATGCAAATAGAAAGGAAAGTTTAAGGGATAGCTTTAATAGTCCAATGAAGCCTTTTGTTTTAGCTTCAACATCAATAGGGCAGGAAGGATTGTATAATGAGCCTCAGATTTAGACACGGAGGAGAAAAAATAACGAATTTGTGCTAACCTCAAGGTAGGACAAATTCATGGGAAGAAAGAGAAAAGATTTTTCAGACAAGTTCAAAATCGAA
>Ga0256404_1001216_pt1 | contig 64108 bp, 71 predicted proteins | sample RumenRJG_01DNA_FD_185990 | JGI IMG/M metagenome (GOLD analysis project Ga0256404, IMG submission 185990) | Bovine rumen microbial communities from Lethbridge, Alberta, Canada - RJG_01 | ecosystem: Host-associated > Mammals > Digestive system > Stomach > Rumen | place: Canada: Alberta | collected...
TTCAGATTGCCGAGTGCAGGCCTGTTTCCAAGACCATCTCCTGGAAAGTTGTTGCCGTAACCAAGAAGGCAGGCTAATCTCTGTTTTCCGAGGAAAGTCAAGGGGCGCGAAAGCGCCCCTTTTTCATTTCCGCTTTATGTAAATTCAAGCCAGTTTCAGGATGTTTCCCTGCACCAGGGCAGTGCGCGTTATCTTGTCCCATTCTGCTCACATCATCTTTTCATCATTTTCACATTCGGCCGTCAGATGCATTCAAGGCGTCAGAAAATAGTGACCGGCTGCACGAATTTCTGTCATTTTTAAATTTATTGTGATAATATAGAGCGCCTGTTGTAAACAGGAAAGGCAGTCTGTCCCCTGAGGGGACTTTTTTTATTCGGAGAAAACTAATGATCCAGATGCAGAGTTGTCTCGATGTTGCCGATAATTCCGGCGCACGTCGAGTAATGTGCATTAAGGTTCTTGGTGGATCTCACCGCCGCTATGCCGGTATCGGCGACGTCATCAAGTGCTCTGTCCAGGAAGCAATTCCCCGCGGCAAGGTAAACAAGGGTGATGTTGTAAATGCGGTTGTAGTCCGTACCAAGAGAGGTGTTAGACGTGCTGACGGTTCTCTGATCCGTTTTGACAGCAACGCAGCTGTTCTTCTTGACGGTCAGCTTGAGCCTATCGGAACCCGTATCTTCGGACCGGTAACCCGTGAGCTCCGTACTGACAAGTTCATGAAGATTGTGTCACTGGCACCTGAAGTACTGTAAGGAGACTGAGATGGCACAGAAGATTCGTTTGGGCGATGAGGTTATCGTTATCAGCGGTAACGGAGCCAGCTCCAAGGTCCGCGGCAAGGTAACCAAGGTCCTCAAGAGCGAGCACAAGGTAATTGTAGAAGGATACAACAAGCACAAGCGCGCAGTTAAGCCTAATCCCAACCTCGGTCAGGAAGGCGGAATTGTTGAGCGTGAGGCTCCCGTTGATGTATCTAATGTCGCGATTTTCAACCCTGAGACCCAGAAGGCTGATCGCGTTGGATTCAAGATTGAAGACGGCAAGAAAGTCCGTATCTTCAAGTCTACTGGAAAAGTAATCAAGTAATTGGAGTAAGCGATGGCGAAACTGCATGATCTGTATAAGCAGGAAGTAATCAAGAAGCTTATGGATCAGTTTCATTATAAGACTGTCATGCAAGTCCCTCGACTGGTAAAGATCACCCTTAACATGGGTGTCGGCGAGGCCCTGACTGACAAGAAGATTCTGGAAAACGCTGCTGCTGACATGGCTGCAATCTCCGGACAGAAACCCCTGATCACTAAGGCCCGCAAGTCTATAGCTGACTTTAAGATTCGTGAAGGCTATCCTATCGGCTGCAAGGTAACCCTTCGCGGAGAGAGAATGTGGGAATTCCTCGAGCGTCTCATCTGCATCGCAATGCCGCGTATCCGCGACTTCCGCGGTGTTAGCCCGAAGTCATTCGACGGAAAGGGAAACTACTCCATGGGTGTCCGTGAGCAGATCATTTTCCCTGAGATCGACTTCGACAAGGTCGACGCAGTACGTGGTATGGATATCACCTTCACCACTACCGCCAAGACTGACGATGAGGGCCGCGCTCTTCTGGCTGCCTTTAATTTCCCGTTCCGCGCTTAAGGTAAAGCAATGGCAAAATTATCAATGAAGCGTCGCGAAGTACATCGCGATGCACTTATCAAGAAGTACCACGAGAAGCGTGAGGCACTCAAGGCCACTATCTCCAGCACCACTGCAAGTGAAGAGGAGAAGTGGGATGCCGTTATCGCACTGCAGAAACTTCCCCGTGATTCCAGCCCCTGCCGTCATCGCAATCGCTGTGCAATCACCGGCCGTCCTCATGGATTCCTTCGCAAGTTCGGTCTGAGCCGCATCAAGGTTCGCGAGCTGATGATGAAGGGTGAGATTCCTGGTCTTAAGAAAGCAAGCTGGTAATAAGGAGACTGACAATGAGTATGCAAGATCCTATCGCTGACATGCTGACCAGAATCCGCAACGGTCAGAATGCAGGCAAGATTGACGTTTCTATGCCTTCCTCCAAGCAGAAGGTCGCTATCGCTGATCTTCTCAAGAATGAAGGCTACATCACTGATTACGAGGTAATCGGCGATGTCAAGAAGAACCTCAAGATCACCCTCAAGTACTATCAGGGGACCCCGGTTATCGAGATGCTCCGCAGGGTATCCCGTCCCGGTCTTCGTGTATACCGCAAGAGCACTGAGCTTCCGAGAATCATGAACGGCCTCGGAATCGCAGTAGTCTCAACTTCCCAGGGAATCAAGTCCGACCGTGCAGCCCGCAAGGCAAAGCTCGGCGGAGAGATTATCTGCTACGTTGCCTAAGGAGTAATAACAATGTCACGTATTGCTAAAGAAGCAGTTGTCATTCCTGCCGGCGTAGAGGCCAAGCTTAATGGTCAGGAAGTTTCCGTAAAGGGAAAGAACGGCTCTCTTACCAGAACCGTAAGCTCCCTTGTCAAGGTTACCTTCGATGATGGCAAGTTCCACTTTGCTCCTGCTGATGAGTCCGCTGCTGCGAACGATCAGTCCGGAACCGAGAGGGCTCTTGTTCATTCCATGGTTACCGGTGTGCATGACGGCTATACCCGCAAGCTGAATCTTGTCGGAGTCGGCTACCGTGCAGCAGTCAAGGGCGATGCCATTGACCTTCAGCTCGGTTTCTCCCATCCGCTTCTTCACAAGCTTCCTGCCGGCGTCAAGGCCCAGACCCCGTCTCCTACCGAGATCGTCCTGACCAGTGCTGACAAGGCACTCCTCGGCCAGGTAGCCGCAGATATCCGCGCTCATCGTCCGCCTGAGCCTTACAAGGGCAAGGGAATCCGCTATGACGGTGAGGTTGTAATCATTAAGGAAACCAAGAAGAAGTAAGGTCGCAGTTATGATTGATAAGAAATCAGCTCGTCTCCGTCGCGCCACCAAGGCGCGCGCAAAAATGGAAGAGCTCGGTGCAACGCGCCTTGTTGTCTTCCGTACCCCGCGTCATATCTACGCGCAGATTATTGCCGACGGCCAGGTTCTGGCTGCTGCCTCAACTCTTGAGAAGGATCTCAAGGCACAGTGCAAGTACACCGGCAACGTTGATGCTGCCAAGGTTGTAGGCAAGGCAATCGCTGAGCGTGCTCTCGCCAAGGATGTCAAGCGCGTTGCGTTTGACCGTTCCGGATTCCTCTATCACGGCCGTATCAAGGCTCTTGCCGATGCAGCCCGTGAAGCAGGATTACAGTTCTAAAGGTGGGAAAAGATTATGGCTAGAAATAACAATGCAGATGCACAGAACGGCGAGCTCCAGGAAAAGCTGGTGCACGTCAACCGTGTAGCGAAGGTCGTCAAGGGCGGCCGCATCATGTCTTTCTCCGCTCTTACTGTTGTAGGTGACGGCAATGGCAGATTCGGATTCGGCTACGGCAAGGCACGTGAAGTTCCGGCAGCCATTCAGAAGGCTATGGAGCAGGCACGCAGGAACCTGGTAAGCGTTTCCCTCAAGGAGGGCACCCTGTTCCACGAGATCAGCGGTGAGCATGCCGGATCAAAGGTTGTCCTTTTCCCGGCTTCCGAAGGTACCGGTATCATTGCCGGCGGCGCTATGCGTGCGATTCTCGAAGTCGCAGGCGTTAAGAACGTTCTCGCAAAGGCCTATGGTTCAACCAACCCGGTCAATGTTGTCCGTTCAACCGTCAATGCGCTGAGATCCATGAAGACCCCTGAGCAGGTAGCCGCCAAGCGCGGTCTTACCGTCGATCAGATTCTGGAGTAAAAAATGGCTGACAAGAAGACTATCAAAATCACTCAGACCAAGAGCGCAATCGGACGCGAGCCCAAGCACATCAGGACTCTGCACGGCCTCGGCCTCCGCCGTATCCGTCAGACCGTAGAGCTTGAGGATACTCCTGCAGTCCGCGGCATGGTCAATCAGGTCAGCTACATGGTAAAGGTTGAGGAGTAATAATGAGCTTAACACTTAATTCTCTGAAGCCGGCTGAAGGCTCCAGAACCAAGAAGGTCCGCGTAGGACGCGGAATCGGCTCCGGACTCGGCAAGACCTGCGGACGCGGTGTCAAGGGCCAGGGCGCAAGGAAGAGCGGCAACGTTCGTCCTGGATTCGAGGGCGGTCAGATGCCTCTCAAGATCCGTGTGCCCAAGTTCGGATTCACCTCCAAGCTTAAGGCTACCACCGGTGAGGTTGGCCTGAAGCAGGCAGCTTCCGTAGAGTGCGAGGTTCTTGATCTCGATGCTCTTAAGAAGGCTGATCTGGTTCCCAACTACATCAAGCGTGTGAAGATTGTGAATTCCCGCGATTTCAAGCTGGAGAAGGCTCTTAAGATTAAGGGTCTTGCAGTCACCAAGTCCGTCCTCGAGGCCGTAAAGGCAGCAGGCGGTAGCGTTGAAGAGCCTGCAGAGGCCGGTTCAGCTCAGTAATCTAGGGGTTCAGCATGGCAAAGTCTTTGGGAATGGATAGTCAGAAGCCGGGCGTAAGCACCGAGCTCAGGGACAGACTGCTGTTTGTCGTCTTTGCGCTCATCGTGTACCGCATCGGCTCCCATATTCCTGTTCCAGGGATCAACACTGTCAGGCTCGACCAGCTTATGGAGCAGCAGAAGGACACCGTCATCGGACTGTTCAACATGTTCAGCGGCGGTGCCCTTGCAAGGGCTTCTCTGTTTGCTCTTGGCATTATGCCTTACATTTCCTCCGCCATTATCGTTCAGCTCCTTGCCGTTATGATTCCGTCATGGGCTGAGCTTAAGAAGGAAGGAGAGTCCGGGAAGCAGAAGCTTCAGAAGTACACGCGCCTCGGAACTCTTATCCTCGGAGGTCTTCAGGCGTTCGGTATGGCCGTCGGCCTGCCGAACATGATCCAGGGGCTGGTTGTAGATCCGGGTGTTCCCTTCTACATCACAACAACTGTGACGCTCCTTACGGGCACCATGTATCTCATGTGGCTCGGTGAGCAGATGACCGAGAGAGGTGTCGGAAACGGCATTTCCCTTATCATCTTCGCCGGCATTGTGGCCGGGCTCCCCAACGCGATGGGCTCGATGATCGACAAGTTCAAGACCGAGGGCGGCTCGTACTTCCTCGTCTTCATGCTGATCATTGCCATCGTGGTCGGCGTTACCGTATTCGTCGTCTTCATCGAGAGGGCCCTCAGGAAGATCAAGGTGAACTATGCAAAGCGCCAGGTCGGAAACATGCTTTATTCCGCCCCTGCGCAGCATCTGCCGCTCAAGATCAACCAGTCAGGCGTCATTCCGGCGATTTTTGCCTCGAGCATAATCATGTTCCCGGGTACGCTTGCGTCATGGTTCGGCCAGGGTGACGGAAAGTTCTCGTCCTTCATACGCCACATTTCCGAGATCCTGCAGCCCGGACAGCCTCTTTATGAGTTCATCTACGCTGCTGCGATCATCTTCTTCTGCTTCTTCTACACCTCACTCGTGTTCAATCCGAGGGAGATAAGCGAGAACCTGAAGAAGAGCGGTGCGTACATTGACGGCATCCGTCCCGGCGAGGCAACTGCCAAGCATATTGACAAGGTCATGGCCAGACTTACCTTCATCGGCTCGATGTACATGGTATTCGTCTGCCTGGTTCCCCAGTTCATGATGTCCTTCTTCAATGTGCAGTTCTACTTCGGCGGAACATCGCTCCTGATTGTTGTTGTCGTTGTCATGGACTTTGCGGCCCAGCTTGCCACATATAAGATGCAGAATCAGTACGGCAGCATTCTGCAGAAAGCTCATCTTGGAAACTATGGGCGTTAATTTTGGAGTAAAAAATGAAAGTCGGTGCTTCTGTTAAGAAAATCTGCAGCAAGTGCAAGATTGTCCGCCGTCACGGCGTTGTTCGCGTAATCTGCAGCAATCCCAAGCACAAGCAGCGTCAGGGCTGATCTGCTCTGAAGTCTTGTTGCTTTTGACCGGCAGGTCAGCTATAATGGCTGACCTGCTTTTTTTATGTCAGATTCACCTTTTTGCTGTGGCGAAAAGTGTGACAATCTGCTATAATTTCAATTTATGCGGACGGCAGCCGGTCATTTGCGTGGCCGGCGCTGTCCTCGCCTTTTTATGGCGGGGCCGTCTGCTGCTGTCGGAAGCAGCCGTCACTGACTGTTTTACCGGGCCGGAGGTCTCTCCTCCAGTGCCCCGGCGATGTCTGTTTCCGGATGAAATGTCAAAGTAGAGCACTAGTTCCGCCGTGTATCCTGAACGGGCTTTACGGCGGTGTTTTTTAATTTTTGTTAGGAGTGTCATAGTGGCCCGTATAGCTGGCATTAACGTTCCTGATCAGAAGCATGCTGTAATTGCGCTTACCAGTATCTATGGTATCGGCCGCAATCGCGCATCCGACATCCTCAAGGCTGCCGGTCTTTCTGAAGACGTTAAGTTTGCTGATCTCGCAGAGGATCAGATCGATAAGGTTCGCGCTGAAGTTGCCAAGTACACAGTCGAAGGCGATCTCAGACGTGAAGTCTCCATGAATATCAAGAGTCTCGTTGATCTCGGCTGCTACCGCGGCGTTCGTCATCGCCGCGGTCTTCCTGTACGCGGACAGCGTACCAAGACCAATGCACGTACCCGCAAGGGACCGCGCAAGCCCATCAAGAAGTAAGGCGGAGATATCATCATGGCAGAAAATACCAACGCTGCTGAGCAGACTGCTGCTCAGACTGCTGCTCCCGCAGCAGAGGCTGCTACTGCGGCTCGTTCCCGCAAGCGCGGCAAGAGACAGGTTAGCGAGGGCATTGCCCACATCCATGCCTCTTTCAACAATACTATTGTCACCATCACTGACCGTCAGGGCAACACCCTGTCCTGGGCTACCTCCGGTGGTTCAGGCTTCCGCGGCTCCCGCAAGTCAACTCCCTATGCAGCACAGGTTGCCGCTGAGAGAGCAGGCGAGGTAGCCAAGGAGAACGGAGTCAGGAATCTTGAGGTGCTGGTAAAGGGACCCGGTCCCGGACGTGAGTCCTCCATCAGAGCGCTTAACGGCGTAGGATTCCACATTACCAACATCACCGATGTTACCCCTATCCCGCACAACGGATGCCGTCCGCCTAAGAAGCGCCGTGTCTGATCTGGGTTTCAAGATTTATTTGCTGGAGACAATAAATGGCAAGATATATCGGACCTAAGCTTAAGCTTAGCCGTCGTGAGGGCACGGACCTCTTCCTGAAGTCTGCTGTCAAGGCCATCGACAAGAAGTGTCACATCGACACCATTCCTGGTCAGCATGGCGAGCGCAAGGCACGTTCAACCGAATACGGCGAGCAGCTTCGTGAGAAGCAGAAGGCACGCCGCATGTACGGCATCCTTGAGCGTCAGTTCCACAATTACTATGTCAAGGCCTCTAAGATGAAGGGCAACACCGGTGACAACCTCATCCGTCTGCTCGAGTCCCGTCTTGACAACGTAATCTACCGTATGGGCTTCGGCTGCACCCGCGCAGAGTGCCGTCAGCTCGTAAGCCACAAGGCTATTCTTGTAAACGATCACGTAGTTAATATCCCTTCATTCCAGGTTTCTCCCAACGACAAGATTGCCGTACGCGAGAAGGCCAAGAAGCAGGCAAGAATCCAGAGCGCTCTTGATCTCGCCGGCTCACGCGCATACAACTGGATTGAGGTAGATCAGAAGGCTATGACCGGCACCTATAAGAGCTATCCTGAGCGCGGAGAAGTTCCGGGTGACATCAACGAGGCACTTATTGTCGAGTTCTACTCAAGATCGTAGTTTTTAGGAGATTCAAATGGCAGCCACATCGGTTAACGGTTTTCTCGTTCCAAGCAGCACCATCGACGTAAAGCTTGAGAACCCGTTCTGTGCCAAGATCACCCTCCAGCCCATGGAGCGCGGTTTCGGCCAGACTCTCGGTAACGCGCTTCGCCGCGTGCTGCTTTCCTCGATGCCTGGTTATGCGATCACTGAAGTGCAGATTGACGGAGTCCAGCACGAGTACAGCACCAAGGAGGGGATCAAGGAGGACATTCTTGAAGTTCTCCTGAACCTGAAGGGTGTTGCGGTCAAGCTGATGGACGGACGTGACTCGGCTGATGTTACCCTGACCAAGTCAGGAATCGGTCCTGTAGTTGCCGGTGATATAGAGCGCAGTGAAAACGTCTATATCGCCAACCCGGACCACCTGATCTGCACACTGGGCTCAAAGAACACCAATCTGGTCATGCACCTGCATATCCAGAAGGGCCGCGGCTATGTCCCGGCTTCTGCTCCTGAGCGCAACAGTGAAGAGCGTACCATTGGCCATCTTCTGATAGATGCTATTTACAGCCCTATCGTCCGTATCGCCTATGACGTCGAATCTGCCCGTGAAGGCTCCAGAACTGATCTCGACAAGCTCGTGATCACCATGGAGACCAACGGAACGATTGATCCGGATGAGGCAATCAAAGATGCGGCTACGATTCTCCACTATCAGCTTGAGCCGTTCATAAAGGTTGGATCCGAAGTCGGTGTCCAGCAGGAAGTCAGATCCGCCAAGCCCGATATTCCCGAGATCCTCAAGCGTCCTGTCGAGGACCTTGAGCTCACAGTCCGTTCGGCTAACTGCCTTAAGGCTGAGAATATCAAGTACATCGGCGATCTTGTACAGCGCACTGAGGTTGAGCTGCTCAGAACCCCGAATCTCGGAAAGAAGTCGCTCACCGAGATTAAGGATGTTCTGGCTCAGCGTCAGCTCTCTCTCGGACTTCGTGTAGAGGGATGGCCTCCTGCAGATCTTGAGAAAGACAAGTCCAACCAGTTTTAAAGATTTTATTGAGGTATTTTAAATGCGTCATCGTTTAAGCGGCCGTCAGCTTGGCCGTGACGGTTCTGCCCGCAAGGCGCTGTTCCGTTCGCTGACCCTTGCTCTCGTTCGTGAGGAGCAGATTAAGACTACTCTCCCCAAGGCAAAGGAGCTGAGACGCTTCGTTGAGCGCCTTATTACCATTGCCAAGGTTGACTCCACCGCTCACCGCCGTCTTGTATTCTCAAGAGTTGCGGATGCCAAGTGCGTGGACAAGCTCTTTACCGTTATCGGACCCCGTTTTGCCAAGACCCAGCGTCCCGGCGGATATACCCGCATCCTCAAGTGCGGTTTCCGTCACAGCGACGCTGCGCCGATGGCTTATGTGATCTTCAGCGATACCGCTGATCTCGAGAAGATCGCAGACAAGAAGGATGAGGGTGCAGAGACCGTAGAGGCACAGCCCGCAGAGGCCAAGGCAGAGTAAGCGGACAGTCCGCACACTCGTTATGAAGGGGGAGCAGATGCTCCCCTTTTTTTGTTTTTTTCTGTCTATTTATCATTCTGATAAGGCCGTTTTATTAATTGCCTTCTTACTGTGCTAGAATCTGCTCAAATTTATAGGTAAGAAAATGGCAACTTCAACTAAATCTTCTCTTAATCTTATATGTCCCTGCTGCGGTATGAAAATGAGACGCAGAAGATGGGATTACGTTTGTTCTGATGACAAGTGCGGGTTTGTGGTGAAGCGCACCTACCACGGTCATGACTTCTCGGATGATGAGCTTGAGAGCCTCGTCAACGACGGCATGCAGCTTGAGCTGACCGACTGCACTGACAAGAACGGGCTTGCCATGCCCGTCAAGGTGTCTGTCGATACCAGCCGCAAGTCCAAGGACGGCTGGGCGGCTGAGTTCTATCCTCATGTGCACGTCGAGTGCTGTCTGTGCGGCCAGGAGCAGTTCTACGAGTATCCTGACTATTTCCAGTGCCGCAGCTGCGGACTCAAGATCGTCAAGACCCTGATGAAGAAGAGCTTCTCCCCGGCAGAGCGCCTTCAGCTGATGGAGAAGGGCTATCTGCCGAAAGCCGGTGACTTCTACAGAAACGACGGCACTGAGCTTCAGACTGCGGTAAAGGTCGATCCGGTCAACAAGATCCTGATGCTTGATCCTGCTGAGACCGGTGCTGACGAGTGCCGGCGCAGGGAAGCGGCAAGGCTTGAGCAGCTTACGAGGCAGTCTGCCCCCGAGTCGCCTGCTGCAGTTGCAGAGGACAGGACTCATGAGCCTGAGGTTCAGAGCGCACCCGAAATCACGCCTGAGGCTCCGTCTGCCGCGCCGTCAGAGAGCGCTGCCGGCAGTACCAAGGGTGAGCCGTCAGAGAAGATCGTCGACCTTACTTCGGCAAATGACTCCGAGAACCGCAATTTCAGCTCCGGAGTAATTCATCACAAGGCTGAAGCAGAGCCTGAGAAGAAGGAGAAGACTGTAGATCTGACCTCATCAGGCGAGACAAGCCGCAACTTCACCTCGGGCGTAATCCATCACAAGGCTGAAGCAGAGCCTGAGAAGAAGGAGAAGACCGTAGATCTGACCTACTCAAATGAGGGCGGCAGCCGCAACTTCAGCTCCGGCGTAATCCATCACAAGGCTGAGGCAGAACCCGAAAAGAAGGAGAAGACCGTAGATCTGACCTCCTCAAATGATGGCAGCCGCAGCTTCAGCTCTGGCGTCATCCACCACAAGGCAGAAGATGCGCCAGAGGCAAAGTCCGGAACAGCCGCCTCTTCCGCCTCACAGCCTGCTGCAGAGTCTTCTGACAGCGCAGGGCCTAAGGAAGTCCCGTTTGCTGCCTCATCATCAGGCAGCGGATCATTCCTTGCAGGCGTCAGCCGCAAGTCCCAGGATGACAGGCCGAAGGGCCGCGTTGTAACTCTGGGCTCGGCAGAGGGCGGCAGCGCAGTGTCCAAGGCCAGCTTCGCAAGCGGGATAAAGCGTCTCGACAGTGATTCCACCCTTTCCGCGAGGGATTCGTCAAAGGGTGATGAGGGAAGTGCTGCCGAAACCACTGTCAAGCCGGTGCTCGGTGCTGATCCGTCAGCGGAAAGCACTGAGCAGGCATCTGAACAGCCTGCCGCCTCTGTTGAGCAGAAGACCGAGACTGCATCATCAGAGCAGAGTGATTCCGGGACTGAGAGCAAGCGCGGAGGGCTCCTCAGGGGATTCTTCGGACGCTTTATCCATAAGGGCAAGCAGAATGGCTGATGATCTCGACTGCGTTGAGAGCATCTTCAATGAGCTGGCCTCGGACAATCTGCCCGAGGCTGTCATGGCAGAATACCGCCGCGCTTTCGAGAATGGCTCTGTCACGATAGCCGAGGTCGATCCGGACTACGGCTCGTGGGAGGACAATTCTGATCTCGATGCGTCAGAACTCGCGTCCAGAGGCTTCTCGGAGTATGCCGTGTTTGACGAGAGTGACAGCGAGGGCAGGATCTTCGCTAGGGTTCTCCTGGATTCGTCGTCCAATGAGGCGTATCTGCGCTGGAACACCGCCTATACGGCAGGTGACGGCTGGTAATGATGAGCTGAAGGACAGGCCCTCCGCAGCGCGGTTTTCGCTGCGGGGGGCTTTTTTGATCCTATTCCTCGATGTGCTCGAGGCCCTGGCTGATAATGGTCTTCACATGGTCATCCGCAAGGGCGTACTCTATGTTGCGTCCGGAGCGGCATCCTTTCACCAGCTTGCTCTGCCTTAGGATCCTGAGCTGGTGCGATACCGCGCTCTGGGTCATGGAAAGCTCCTCGGAGATTGCAGAAACGCATTTCTGTCCCTTTGCGAGGAGTGTCAGTATTCTGAGCCTTGTCGAGTCGCCGAAGATCTTGAAGAGATCCGCAAGCTCGTACATTTTCTCCTCATCTGACTCGTCTCCTGTTTCCTCATAGAGATCGTCAGGCTTCTCTTCCAGCATTAAGTCATCCCCTCTCTGTCTTTTATTAATGCTCAGGCCGCTGCGGACCTGCCTGCCAATTGTAAGCCGGTCTGAGCCTGCCTTGCATCATACGCCGGATTTTCATGCAGGCGTCAACCTAGGCGGCTGTTTTGCTAAAATAACTGAACCTGACGGCCTGACTGCAGGCCGTCAACATGAATTCACCCCAGATTATCGCGGAGCAGCTCTGATGGAGGATGAAACCCCGTCCGGCTTTTTCCCGGAGATTGTTAAATTTCTTGAGAACCTCCCAGACGGTGTCGGCAAGACCAGGCTGTGCTCTCTTCTCTCGAGAGGCGATGTTGCTGATCTTATAAATCTCAGGACGGCAGCCGGATCCGTTCAGGGCCGCGATATAAAGAGTTTTGTCAGGCTGGTCATCCAGAAGAGAACTGCCGGAAGGGGCGCCGGCGTGCTGCCTTTTCTACGCTTCGTCATACCGTTCCTGACGGAGGAGCGCTCGTGCCATTCACCGAGAAGCCAGAGGCTTTATGCTTTTTTCCTGGAGGCCTGGCGGAATCTCCCCGGGATCAGGACCTGGTTCAGGCAGGGGCCTTCCGGCAGCCTGCTCGGCGATACCTCAGTCTCGGCTGATTTTTTCTCGGGCGCTGAACGATCAGGTGACCTCGCCGTCCCACAGGAGCAGGCCATTGCCGCAAAGGAGCTTCTTTCTCTCCTCCGTGCCTCTGTCCTGCCGTCCGGTGAGAGGATTGCCGTTGATGAGCCGGCAGAGCTCCATGCGGCCGCGCTCCCTGATGATCTAGACAGCGCTTTCCCCAAGCGTGAGGGCTCCGGAGTAAGGGAGGCATCGAAGCGCCTTGCCTTCTGGTACGGCTCATTTTCCGGCGGGAAGATCCTATCTTTCGGATCAATGCCGGTGAGGTTCTGCAGCTCAGAGTTCTCGCAGATGCAGTCATTTGTCAGGGCGGCAGGTGATCCGGCGGATCTCTTTATTGCCTCCGGAATCCTCTCGGAGATAGGCAGGAACGCAGGGGATGAGCCGGTCTATGTGACCGGGTACGGTCCGTACGGTGTGACAGCGGTGTTTGCGGCTTCAGCTGTTTCCGGGGAGTCTTTCAAAGGAGGCCTGAGGACCGCGGTGTTCAATTCCCCTGGTCTTCCCGGCTCGCTGGTTTCCCTTTTAAGCTGGAAGTCGCTGGGCGCAGCTGCGGCAGCTGCCGAGAATGTCCATTCGTCGCTTGACTGCTATCAGGATACGGGGCTTCAGATCGGGCACCGGCTTGTGCTCGGGCACTGCCTGGCCGGACAGCGCTCGCCCCAGGAAATGTACACCGGGCTTCAGCGGCTGCTCTCCGGCGGTAGAAATGCCGGTGAGGCCCTGTCGGCAGCCGAGTCACTTCTGCGTGAATCGCTTGGCGGGAAAGCCGGTGAGATGGCCGGAGGGAGCCTCCCTGCTCAGAGGATCCCACGCGCGCCGTGACATCATCACGCGGCTAGCTGATGAACCCGTCCTTTCCGGCGGATTTCACATAGGCGTCAAGCTTTGTGAGCAAAGCGTCGTCAGCAGATGTTCCCATGGCCGATACCCTGAGGTATTTCCCCTCAAACGGGACAACCGTGACTCGGAAGGTGCTGCCGCCGACCCTGATTTCCGCTGAGGCTGCCTCGTGCCCGAGCAGGGATGAGCCTTCGCAGATCTTCCTGTCCTTGACCGAGAGATGCTGCAGCTCGGCCTCAAGGAGCTCATCAGCGGTCTCCGCCTCGCCCTGTATTTCCCGGAGGGCTGCGTTGATCCAGATGTAGTTCTTCTTCTTTACCAGGAAGTATTCCGTGATGGTGTGGGCTTCTGCAGGATTCGAGATCCGGTATACGGAAAAGCCCATGAAATTCCCCGGAAGGTGCTCGGTCTCCTTGTAGAGCTTCTGCCCATTGGCCTGAGCGCCTGCGGAGGTGCTGCCGGGCTTTCTGAGAGCCATGCGGATGACCGCTATGCAGCAGACGAGTACGGCTATTACGATAAGAAGGCTTACTGTTGCGCTCATATTGCTATTCCGCCGGCATTGTCTTCGCGAGCTCCTCGAATCCGCCGAGGTTCTCCACATTCCTGAAGCCCGCCTGCCTCAGTGTCTCGAGGGCAATGCCTGCGCGGTGGCCTGATCTGCAGTAAACCCTTACCGTATCCTGCTCCTTGCTGATATTGAGCGCCTCTGCCCCGTTCAGGATGTTCTGGTATTCGATGTTTATGGCCCCCTTCAGGTGTCCCTCGCTGAACTCCTGAGGTGTCCTTACATCGATGAGGTAGTCAGCTGAAAACGCAGAGAATGATACAAGCAGTGCCATTCCGCCTGCGGCCACAGATAACAATTTCCTCATTATGCTCTCCTCATATCAATATACCTTAACCAAATACTCTGCTGTCTCACTGCTCAGGACCGGTGCCTGCGCCTTCCTCACCGTCATCATCATCCTGAGCGGAGAAAACTGATTCTTTGTCTCCGGATCCTGACTCCCGGTAATTGTCGCGGATGTAGCGGAACAGCTCCCTTGACGCTGCGGGAGGCCTGCCCTGCTCTTCCTCGGAATGCGCCTTCTTGACTAGCGCCCTGATCTTGCTCCGGTCAAGGGCAGGGCATTTGCCCATGATTTCGTTGAGTGCGGCGCTCCCGTCAGGACCGATGAGATCCTCCCTGATTTTCTCGATTCTATGCAGCTCGGCAGAGCCCGAGGTGCGCCGTCCCTGGATGATCCTGAGCTCCTTCTCGAGCTCGCTGATGTCGCAGGTCATGAGGAGCCTGCCGACATGCATCATCTGCCTGCGGAAGGACTCGTACTGGCCTCTCAGCCTCCTTCCGGTCAGCATCTCGGAGCGGAGCTCGTCGTTGTCTCCGAAGTCAAGCTTCTCGAAGTCCTGGTCGCCGAGCATGACCAGATCGCGCCCGAGCTGCTCATAGCGCTTGGCCTCGCGCTTCCTGGCGCTCTTGCTTTCCCTGGAGTATTCGGTCTCGCTGTCACCGGAGCCGCGTTTTTTTATCGGTCGTACTGCTGTCATCTGTTTTTCCTTTTTCCCGGGGCTGACACCGGTTCCGCGGCCTCTCGCCGCTCAAGTTCACGGCTGATTTTAGCAGAACGCCGGTGAGTGTCATCGTGTCATGCTGATAAAATGAGTGATCACCTCCAGATCTGTTCTCATCTTCTTGAGAAATACACGGGATTTCTTTAGAGTAGACGCCGGAGGGAGCGTCATGGAAATCAGAGAACGTCTTAGGAACGAGCAGAAAAAGCTGGAGGAAATCGTCAGCCGCGGCCTCGACTACGCCAGGAAAAGCGGCGTGACCGAGGCTTACATGAACATCGGCCAGAGCACCGGACTCAGCGTCAGCACCCTGAACGGCGAGGTGGAGAACATTGAGTTCAACAAGTCCCGCGGTCTGTCAGTGACTGTCTACAGCGACGGCAGGCGCGGCCGCTCCTCAACCAGCGACCTGTCGAGGGAGGCAGTCGAGAGCGCGGTTGATGCTGCCTATTCAATAGCGAGGCATACCAGCCGCGATCCTGATGCGGTCCTTCCTGACGATGACATGCTGGTGCCTGCCTCGGAAATCAGGGATCTTGATCTCTGCCATCCGTCGGAGCCGGATTCCGAGTCGGCCATCGAGCTTCTTTCGAAAACCGAGAAGCTTGCGCTGTCCATGGATCCGAGGCTCAGGAGATCCCATGGCGCCGACTACGGCTACAGCTACGGTGTGGGGGTTATGGGCAATACCCATGGCTTCTGCAGCGGGTACCCCACATCCGCATATTCCCTCTCGCTCGGGCTCATCGGGGAGAAGGACGGCGCCGTGGAGACCGGCGGCTCCTATACCTGCTCGCGCTATCCTGACAGGCTGATGTCCGCAGAGGAGGTCGCCCGCGAGGCTGCGGACCGTACGCTGCGCAAGCTCGGCCCCAGAAAAGTGCAGACCATGAGGGTCCCTGTCATACTTGAGAACCACCTTGCCGCCGGGCTCTTCGAAGTGTTTGCCAGCGCAATTGGAGGCCGGCACCAGTACCAGCACATTTCTTTCCTTGACGGGAAGCTCGGGGAAAAGGTCCTGCCGGACTGGGTGACGATTCATGAGGATCCGTTCATCCGCGGCGCGTTCGGCAGCGCTCCCTTTGACGGTGAGGGCGTCAGGGTAAAAGTCTCTGACATCGTGAGCTGCGGTAAGCTCAATGAGTATCTCCTCTCGACCTATACCGCGAGGAAGCTCGGTATGAGGACCAACGGCCACAGCGGCGGGATTTACAACTGGTTCGTGACCAACAACACCATGGACGGCCTTGACTCCCTGCTGAAGACGATGGGGAAGGGAATCTTCGTCACAAAGCTCATGGGGCAGGGCGCAAGCGTCATTGACGGCAATTTCTCCCGAGGCGCGTTCGGCTTCTGGGTGGAGGACGGGGAAATAAAGTACCCCGTTCACGAGTTCACCATCGCGGGCAACATGAAGGATGTCTTCAAGAATATGATTGCGATGGCGGATGACTATGATCCGAGGCTTGACATCCAGTCCGGATCAGTCCTCATAGATGATATTGCCGTAGCGGGAAGCTAGAAGCCGGGGCTGCGGGCGCAAGCCGGCAGATGCGCCTGCCTGTCTGATGAAAGCTTCAGGCCGGCTCCCCGGTCAGAGCCTGAACTGCCTGGAGTATTTCTTGTCACCTTTCTTGAGGCTTTTCTGGCAGCGGAATACCGGCAGGAAGCCGAAGAGCAGCCCGACTGTCCTTGACACATACTGCCTGACCTTGAGTACAGGAATGCCGAATATTGTTATCTTCCACTGCTTCACGCCGAAGGCGTAGGCGTCTGCGGCAACATCCGGCCTCTTCTGTGCAAGGTATGCGCGCAGCCTGTCAGTCTCCAGATGCAGCTCCCGCATATGGGTGCTGCTGGTGTTGTCATCGTGATCCCTGTAGAGAACCAGCGTCTCCGGGATGTTGTGGACATTCTCGCAGAGCGCGATTTTTATGAAAAGCGCGAAATCCTCGCAGGGGAAAAACTCCTCCTCGTATCTGATGCCGTGCTTTTTCAGCATGCTCTTGCGGAGCATCGCGGTGGTGTGGCCGACAGGGCATCTGTAGAAGCACTCCCTCAGGATTGACGAGTCGTCATCGGGGAACTTCTCAAGCCTTGGGCATCCGCCGATGCTTTTCATCCAGGATCCGACCGCCGCGGTGTCAGGGTGCGCGTCGAGGTAGTCTGCCTCCTTCTCGAGCCTGTTAGGAAGCGAGATGTCATCGTGATCGTGCACTGCTATGTATTCCGCACGGCACATGTCGATGAGCCTGTTGCGGGTCTCCGAGATGCCGAGGTTGGAGCTGTTCCTCTGGTAGATTATCCTGGGATCCTTCTCCATATACTCGCGTATGACCTTCTCCGCGGACGTGTCCTCCGGGCAGTCATCAAGTATGACGATTTCGAAATTTGTCTCTGTCTGGGCAAGCAGGCCGTCAAGGCAGTCGCGAAGATACTTTTCTTTGGTCCGGTAGACAGGCAGTGCTACCGAGACTCTGGGGACGCTTGTATCCATTGGAACCTCTTGTGAACTGCAGCTATTTTGCTTGTTTTGGACATGTTTTGCAACAGGCTCGGGGAATTCCGCTCCCTCTTCCGGCAACGAAAAAGGGGCTCCCTTCCGGGAACCCCTCTGTTCTGCAGCTCCATGCCCGGCCTGAGCCGGACTGCAGCTTTTGTCTCTGATTAGTAGTTGTATCCGCGCTCGCCGTGGCTTGCGAGGTCCAGACCTTCTCTTTCCTCATCAGCGCTGACTCTGATGCCGACGAGCTTGTCTGCAACCCAGTAGCCGACGAGGGAGACAATTCCGGTCCAGCCGATGGTTACCACTACGGAAATCAGCTGAGCGGTGAACTGGGAGATGATGGAGTCATTTCCTTCCTTGAAGCCGGTGCCGCCGAGCTCAGGGGCGCAGAAGATACCGGTAAGGAGAGCACCGACGATACCGCCGACACCGTGAACTCCGAATACATCGAGTGAATCATCAACCTTGAGGAGCTTCTTGAGGCCGTGAACACCCCAGAGGCAGATGAAGCCTGCTGCAAGACCGATTACGATGGCACCGCCGAATCCTACGAAGCCGCAGGCAGGGGTGATGGCAACCAGGCCGGCAACCGCACCGGAGCATGCACCGAGGCAGGAAGGCTTGCCGTTCATAACCCACTCACCGGCACTCCATGCAATTACCGCGCAGGCAGGTGCAATGCAGGTGGTCATGAATGCAAGGGCAGCGGTTCCGTCAGGAGTAAGCTCGGAGCCGGCATTGAAGCCGAACCAGCCCACCCAGAGGAGAGCGGCGCCGATCATGCAGAGAGGAAGGCTGTGAGGAGCCATTCTTTCCTTGCCGTAGCCGATTCTGGCCTTGATGTAGTATGCACCTACGAGAGCGCACACAGCCGCATCAATATGAACGACGGTGCCGCCTGCGAAGTCCCATACATGGAACGCGTTGTCAAGCCAGCCGCCGCCCCAGACCATGTGCCATGAAGGCACATAGGCAAAGGTGAACCAGATGGTTACCATGATGAGGAAGCCGCTGAACTTGATTCTTCCGGCAAATGAGCCGAGGATCAGGCCTGCGGTGATGGCGGCGAAGGCGCCCTGGAAGCAGAAGTAGGTAAGCTCCGAGAGCCCGCTGTCGAGAACGGTGTCAGGCGTGATTCCAGAGAGGAAGAACTTGCTGAAGTCACCGAAGAAGAGGGTATGCCATGCGGAGCCGTCCTCAATCGGTCCGGTGAACGCGAGGGAGTAACCGTAGATTCCCCAGAGAACGTACATCAGGGAGAACACTGCGAGCGACTGCACCAGTATGGACAGCACGTTCTTGGTTCTGACGAGTCCGCCGTAGAAAAGCGCAATGCCCGGGAGGGTCATCAGTATTACCAGAACCGCGCAGATCATGGTAAAGCCGTTCGCAGTCGGGTCCAAATCAGCTGCGTGGGCGGGCAGCACGGCCAACAGGCCAGCCGCCGCAGCCGCACCCTTCGAAATAAGTTTCATGGTATAGCCTCCGTTTTCGGATATATGAATATGTCCGAGCATCTGCATGAAATTTGCCATGTGTTAAAAAATCGTTAAATCACTGTTTCAGGCTGGTTATTTCTGGAATTTGAAAATTATGAGATTTATCTCTCATTATTGGTAGGTGATCCCGCACGGGGCAAATGCACACATTCGGTGCATTCTCCTTTGCGGTGCATCACGTTTTTCCATCCCGCGATATTTCCCGGAGGTGCGGTTTTTTTAATGATATGACCGGCGACTATGATAAAATCCGCACGTCTACTATTGTTTGCTCCGGCCAGCTTGCCGGTTCTTCAGGGTATCCATCATGTTTAGTAAGTTCTTCGGCATGTTCTCAAACGATTTCTCCATAGATCTGGGAACAGCCAATACCATTATTTACGCGCGCGGCAGGGGCATAGTTCTGAACGAGCCGTCTGTGGTCGCAATCAGAACCGAGCCGAACAGTGCCCAGCGGACTGTGCAGGCAGTCGGGCTCGAGGCAAAGAGGATGCTCGGCAAGACCCCCGGCAACCTGCAGGCCATCCGCCCCATGAAGAACGGCGTCATCTCCGATTTTGACAATACCGGCCGCATGCTGCAGGAGTTCATTGCCAAGGTCAGGGTCAGCAGCTTCTTCAAGCCGAAGCCCAGGGTCCTTATCTGCGTTCCCTGCGGGTCCACCCAGGTTGAGAGGAAGTCAATCGTTGAGGTGGCCAAGGGTGCCGGCGCGTCCAAGGTTATCCTCCTTGAGGAGCCGATGGCTGCCGCAATCGGCGCCGGGCTTCCCGTAGCCGAGGCAACCGGAAGCATGATCATAGACATCGGCGGCGGCACCACCGAGGTCGCCATCATCTCCCTCAACGGCATAGTCGAGAGAAAGTCAATTGACGTCGGCGGAGACAAGTTCGACGAGGCGATCATCAACTACATCGGCCGCAAGGGCAAGGCCATCGGCGAGGCTACCGCAGAGAGGATCAAGATGGAGATCGGATCCGCAAGCCCGCTGGAGCAGGAGCTTGAGATGGAGGTCCGCGGACTCGACAAGATGGACGGCACGCCTTGCTCCTTCAAGGTCAACTCCACCGAGATCCTCGACGCGCTGCAGGAGCCGCTGAACAACATCGTCAACGCGGTAAAGGATGCGCTCGAGCACTGCAAGCCGGAGCTCAGCGCCGACATCGCCCAGTCGGGCATGTGCATTTCAGGAGGCGGTGCCCTTCTGCGCAACATCGATGCCCTTATAAGGGAGAGAACCTCCGTTCCGACCTTCATTGCCGAGGATCCTCTCACCTGCGTTGCGAGGGGCGGCGGCAAGGCTCTTGAGCTTCTCGACGAGCATCCCAACCAGTACGACATCTTCATTTACGATAAATAGCGCACGGGGCGGATCCGTCCGCCCTTTACTCCATGTACGGTTCATTCAGTCAGTTCGGCGGCCTTGCGTTATCCATGCGGCTTTTCCTTGCCGCAGTGGTGTCTGTGACTGTCATGGTGGCCGATGCCCGCTTTGACCTGTTCAAGGACTGGCGCAACTGGTTCATGGATGTGAGCACTCCCTTCATCTATTCCGCGGAGTCACCCTCTATTTTCCTGAGCTCCGCGGCCAACAGCTTCACCACAAAGGGCGCCTATGCGCGCGAGATCCGCTCCCTGAGGGACAACATCTCGGGCAGGGACAGCGGAGAGGAGGCCGGCTCCTTCGACGAGGAGCTGAGGGCCCTCAAGATAGACATCACGAGCCTGCGCTCCGATATCCTGCGCTACCAGGCGCTGAAGAGGGAGAACGAGCACCTCAGGGCGCTTCTTGAGTCCCCGGTCAGGTTTGACTCCAGGAAGAAGGTTGCCGAGATACTCGAGGTCGACACTGATCCGTCCGTGCGGCAGGTCATCATCAATGCCGGCACCAGGGATCACGTCTACGAGGGGCAGCCTGTGGTCAGCGATGAGGGAATCGTCGGTCAGGTGATGTCAGCGGGCTACACCATCTCGAGGGTGATCCTGATTACCGACTCGATGCACCAGATCCCGGTCACGATAGCAGGCAGGGATCTGCGCGCCATCGCGACCGGCACAGGAGGCTATGACGAGCTCTACCTTGACAATTTCTCGCAGCAGTCAGAGCTCAGTGACGGAGATCTTGTCCTTACCTCAGGCCTCGGCGGAAAGTTCCCCGAGGGCTATCCCGTCGGCAGGGTATACGTGAAGGGCGGCCAGGCGAGCGGCGCGCGTGACTACATGGTGAGGCCGATAGTTGATTTCTCATCACTGAGGTACGTGCTCCTGCTCTGGAACGGGGAGTCCGGGAAGAAGGCTGAGAAGCTCACTCCTGAGGATTACCGCATACTGGGGCTTGACGCGGAAGGACGGCCTCTTGAGGAGGAGGGCAGGAAAAAGTGAAGTGGCGCTGTTTTTTCCTGACCATGGTTACGGTGCTTGTCGGGATTATCCTGAACCTGTCGCCTGCCCCCGGCATCATCGGGCAGTTCAGGCCTGACGTCCTCGCGATGATGGTCATTTTCTGGTGCATGAAGACTCCGGGCTTCTTCAACGTCGGAACATCGTTCATGCTCGGGATATTCATGGACATCCTGCTCGGCTCGGTCCTCGGATGCCGCGCGCTCGGGTACTCCATAATGGCGTATGTCATGGTCAGGTACTCGAAAAGCCTCAATGACAGCTCGGTGTTCTTCCAGAGCCTCGCGGTCTTCTCCGTTGCCATCCTGTCACAGGCCGCGTCGCTCTGGTCGCTCCATATCTTCGGCGGCAGGGTCACCGACTACCATGTCCTGCTCTGCTCGCTCTCCGCCGCCGTGATCTGGCCGTTCTTCCACATGATCATGTCAGCGCTCATAAGGTATGCGGGACTCGGGAGAATTCTCCTGTGACAGCGCAGCTTGTCCTTGCCTCGTCATCTCCGAGAAGAAGGGAGCTCCTTCTCAGGCTCGCCCCCTTGTTCACCACGTTCGCTCCTGAGATTGACGAGACGCCGCGCCCCGGGGAGAATCCGTTCAGGCTCTCCATGAGGCTTGCGCGGGAGAAGGCCCTTGCCGCCGCCGGGAGGTTCCCCGGAGCTTTCGTGATAGGCTCCGACACCTCAGCGGCGCTTGACGGGAAGACTCTCGGAAAGCCGCACGGGCTTGAGGATTTCATGGATTTTTTCCCGAAGCTCTCAGGCAGGGTGCATACGGTTGTCACGGCTGTCGCGCTCGTGAGCCCCGGCGGGGAGATCACGGAGAGGATCTGCTCCGTTGACGTCGAGATGGCCGCATTCACCGCCGATGACGCGCTCCGGTACTGGCGCACCGGAGAGCCTGCGGACAAGGCGGCGGGCTATGCGGTCCAGGGGATCGGCGCGAGGTTCATCCGAAAAATAGACGGGAGCCCCACCGCTCTTGTAGGCCTTCCGCTTCCCGAGACCGCGGAGCTTCTCGCCGGTGCCGGCTTCTTTGATGCGTGAAAGCCGCCGCCGTGTCTTCCTGATTATCAGAGGTTCAGAGCTATGTCAGCAGTCCTTCTTGTCAATGTGACCCAGTCGGAGACCAGAATCGCCCTGGTGGAGCACGGAATGCTCCAGGAAGTGCACATCGAGAGGCAGAACAAGCTCGGCATTGTCGGAAACATTTACAAGGGCAGAATAAGCCGGGTGCTCCCCGGCATGCAGGCGGCATTCGTCGACATCGGACTCGACAAGGCCGCGTTCCTGCACGCGTCAGACATAGTGCCTCACACCGAGTGCGTGACTCCCCAGGAAAAGCAGCATTTCCAGGCGGCGGACATCAGCTCGCTCGTCAGCCAGGGGCAGTACATCATGGTGCAGATCGTGAAGGACCCGATCGGGACCAAGGGCGCAAGGCTCACGACTGACATCACCCTCCCGTCAAGATACCTGGTCTTCATGCCGGGGAGCTCCCATGTCGGCGTGTCGCAGAGGATAGAAAGCCAGGAGGAGCGGGAGCGCCTCAAGGCCGTGGCCGAGAAGCACGTGGATGAGACCGGCGGCTTCATTGTCAGGACAGCGGCGGAGGGGGCCGGGGAGAGCGAGCTCGGTCAGGACGCGAGGTTCCTCAAGTACCTCTGGCAGAAGATCCAGAAAAAGCGCAGGGAGGCCAAGAAGTGCGTCTGCCTCTATGAGGATCTGCCGCTTGCCTTCCGTGTGCTACGGGACTTTGTTGACGCGTCGCTCGACAGGATTATGGTGGATCAGAAATTCGCCTATGAGGAGATGAAGAGCTTCTGCCATGACTTCATCCCCTCGGTCGTGGACAAGATCGAGCTCTACGAGGGCGATGCCCCGCTCTTTGACATGTTCGATGTCGAGAACGAGATCCAGAAGGCGCTGGACCGCAAGGTGCAGCTCAAGTCAGGCGGCACGCTCGTAATCGATCAGACCGAGGCGATGACGACGATAGACGTCAACACCGGCGCGTTTGTCGGTCACCGGAGCCTTGAGGAGACGATCTTCAACACCAATATCGAGGCCACCTCGGCAATCGCGCGGCAGCTGCGCCTCCGGAACCTCGGCGGAATCATCATCATTGACTTCATCGACATGGCGAGCGAGGAGCACCGCAAGAGAGTGCTCAAGAGCCTGGAGCTCTCGCTCTCCAAGGACAGGGCCAAGACCTCGGTCAACCCGTTCTCGCACCTCGGGCTCGTCGAGATGACGAGGAAGAGAACAAGGGAAAGCCTGGAGCACCTCATCTGCAGCGAGTGCCCGACCTGCGGCGGCAGGGGCATGGTGAAGTCGGTGGAGTCCGTCTGCTGCGAGATCCTCAGGGAGATAATAAGGGTGAACAAGGCCTATCAGGCGGAGAAGTACATGGTGTACGCGTCGATTCCTGTGGCCAACGTGCTGAAGGCCGACGAGTTCCACAATGTTGCGGAGCTCGAGCTCTCCCTCGGCAAGGCCGTGCAGATCCAGGCGGAGCCCCTCTACACGCAGGAGCAGTTTGACGTCGTGATGATTTAGCCTGCCGGCTTTCCCCATGCGATTCTGCTTGATAAAAGGCGCCCGTGTCTGTATAATCTGCGCACCCACTGAAATGCGCCGCCGTGTTAGAGGCGGTATGGCCTGCGAAGAAAGCTCGAAGGGGCTTCGGACCCGGCCGCAAGCGTGCTTTTTCGGCACAGAACAGTAACACCTTATTGGGTAAATAAATGAAATCTTACATCGCAAAACCGGCCGACATCAAGCGTGACTGGTACGTTGTAGACGTTGCCGGCAAGACCGTCGGCCGTGTTGCAACTGAGATTGCTTCCCGCCTCCGCGGCAAGAACAAGCCTGAGTTCACTCCGTTTGTAGACGTAGGTGACTACATCATCGTCATCAACGCCGCAAAGGTCACTCTGACCGGCAACAAGGCAGAGAAGAAGGTATATCACCATCATACCGGCTTCCCCGGCGGAATCGTTGACCAGACCTTCAATGAGCTCATCCAGAGACATCCTGAGATGGTCATCGAGTCTGCTGTAAAGGGCATGCTGCCGAAGGGACCTCTCGGACGCGCAATGTTCCGCAAGCTTAAGGTCTATGCCGGAGCTGAGCACAATCATGCTGCCCAGCAGCCCAAGGTACTTGATATTTAACGGAGACAATCATGGCTGACAATCAGTTTTATGGCACCGGCCGCCGCAAGAGCTCTTCCGCTCGTGTCTTCGCGACAGTAGGTACCGGCAAATTCGAAATCAACGGCAGGACTCTTGAGGAGTATTTCGGCCGCGAGACCTCCCGCATGGTAGTTAGGCAGCCTCTTGAGCTCCTTGCCATGACCGACAAGTTCGACTTCAAGGTCACCGTCAAGGGCGGCGGAATCACCGGCCAGGCCGGCGCAGTCCGTCTGGGCATCACCCGTGCTCTCATGCAGTACGACGAGACCCTCAAGGCACAGCTCCGCAAGGCAGGCTTCGTAACCCGCGATGCACGTGCTGTAGAGCGCAAGAAGGTCGGTCTCCACAAGGCCCGCAAGCGTCCTCAGTACTCCAAGCGTTAATCCGCAGCATCTGCAGGATTGCAAGAGAAACCCGGCTATGCCGGGTTTTTTCGTCTTAAGGATCATGATATGTCCTCCGTCTCCTCCTTATGCTGATAATTCCCTTCCTTTGGTTTAGAATCAGCCTGGATTGTCAGAGGAGAATGAAATGAAAGAGACGAAGATTTCAGTTCCCATCAGGCCCTATGTTTTCCGGGCCTACTATGACTGGCTGGTCGACAGCGGCTTTACTCCCTACCTGAGGGTTGACTCCTACGTGCCGAAGACCGAGGTCCCGGAGGAGTACGTTGACCAGGACGGCGGAATAGTACTCAATATCTCGGCTGCCGCCACCGGAAACTTCTCCGCAGACCGCAGTCATATCGAGTTCCTTGCCAGGTTCGGCGGAAAGGCCCGCCATATCGATATCCCGTTTGCCGCGGTACAGGCGCTATTTGCCAAGGAGAACCCGTCAATCGCGTTTATCTTCGCTGACGAGCAGTACTATCTCGACTGGATTATGGCCAATGCGGAGGACACAGGAGAGGATGGCACCGACGCGCCAGCGGCTATTTCGGTCGAGTCTGACGGCGGTGCGGCTGCGGGAGACAAAAGTGCAGCCGGGAGTGCGGAATCCGGAAAGACAGGGAGCGTCAATGAATCAGGGGAAAAGCCTGCTAGACCCTCGTTTACAGTCGTTGAATGACAGGGCACTCGATATCGTCGCGCAGCTCGCGGTAAAGGCTGATCTCTATTCCCGCTCGCAGAGCTCGCTGCCGAAGTACGATCGCGCCTCGTATATTCCGAACATCCGCTTCGATCTGAGGGGCAGGACAGGAGGTCAGTTCATCTGCCTCCCCGGAAGCACTGATCTTGTGATCAGGGTAAACGCCGAGCTGGCGGCGGCGCACGGTGAGGCATTCATTGACGAGATCGTCCCGCATGAGTTCGGCCACCTTGTCGTCCATCTCTTTTACGGAGATCAGATCCGGCCGCACGGGAAGGAATGGAAGTTTGTCATGTCCGAGGTTCTCGGCATCAGGAATTTCAGGACCGTCCACAGCTTCGCCGTTCCGGGAAACGGCAGGGCAGGAGCCAGGTTTGCCTGCGGCTGCCCAGGCAAGGTCCATGAGCTCTCGGCCGTAAGGCTCAGAAGGTACAAGGAGGGCACGAGGTATGTCTGCCGGGTCTGCGGCAGGGTGCTCCGCCCGCTTGACTGAAGTGATGCGCTCCCCTGCGCTAGGGCTTGATGACTATCGGTGTGCCGGGCTCCACCATGCTGTAGAACTCGTCCATGTCGCTGTTGAGCAGAGCTATGCAGCCGTTCGTCCAGTTCATCGGCTGCACGAACCTGTCGATGCTGTCGTCACCGGATGATCTGCTGATGCTGTTCGGCTGGCCGTGGATCATTATCATGCTCCCGGGATCAACCCCGGCCTCCCTGGCGCGCCTCAGATCATCCTGGTTGGGGTAGGAGATGTGCACGGACTTGTAGAAGTTCGAGTCGCTGTTCTTGAAGTCAAGGATATACCTGCCCTCGGGGGTCTTCTGGTCACCCCTCATGAGCTTCCTTCCCCGCGGGCTGTGGCCGAGGGCGATCCAGTATTTTTTGAAGACCCTGCCGTTCTTGATGAGCTCCATCTTGTGGCTGGACTTCTGCACGACAACGAGATCGATGGTCCTTCCCGATCTGATTGCAAGCCCCGTCTCATGATCCGCGGCATCCTTAACGTACTTTACGAGCGCAGAGCTCTCGAAGAGTGACTCCGCGGTGTTCTCGATAAGCCCGCTCTCGCTGATCCTGGTCGGAAGCTCCTCGTGGATAAGGGCTGCTCCTGACTGAAGCGGCAGAATGACGGCCGAGGCCGCAATGAGTATTCTTAAAGGAGTCATTTCCTTCCTGACTGTTTCTCCGTTGCCGGTGCACTTCAAGCCCGGGAGGCCCTGGAGCGCGTTTTTGCCGTGACGCGTGCAGCCCTCCCTGACGCTGCCGAATTTTAGCCGAATTCCGTGAGAATATCAGCAGCGCGCTCATTCCGGGAGGCTCGTCATGAGGCCGCATCCGGCGGCGCGGATCTTCCCTAAACAGGAAAAAGATCTCAGAAACCGCGGCATCTATGATTTAAAATCAGACTGCTTATACTTTGGGATGCGATCGCTATGAAACTTAATCTTCTCGCTGCTCTTACCGCGGCAGCAATATTCTCAGCAGGAGCCGCAGAGCTTCCTGCTGATTTCGGGATTGTTGTGGACGGCGCTGCCGTAGACGGGGCCTCATTCACGAGGACTGCTCCGGACAGCGACAAGTATACCGTGGACATCGAGCTGAAAAAGGGCAAGCATCAGGTTGTTTTCGGCTCCAAGTCCGGAAAGGTCGGCTCATCAGGCGCCGAGTTCTCGTTCGGCGAGCCTGTTGCGCTCAAGGCCGGCTCTGACGCACCTCTTGAGGTGAACATCTTCCTTGCAGGCACCTATACCTTCACCTTCAACAACAAGAACGCCGAGGCTCCCACGGTAAGCGTCCTCCGCGCGACCAAGAAGTCCGAGTTCAAGAGGCCGCTGCCGACTGTTGACTGCCAGTCCTGGGACGGCGGCCCGGTAGAGGTTGATGTCAGCTCCTCCTGGAAGGACGGCACCGTCGTCCGTGACGCCTACACCGGAGCAGAGGCAGAGGTGAAGGGCGGAAAGGTCACCATGCAGCCTGCTCCTGACTCCGAGGGCATCCTGATGCTCGAGGCAAAGGGAGACGAGAACAGGGTACGTCCCTTTGACTGGGACAATGCGATTGTCTACTTCATCATGACCGATCGCTTCTACAACGGCAATCCCTCGAACGACAACTCCTTCGGGCGCCACAAGGACGGCAAGGACGAGATCGGAACCTGGCACGGCGGAGACTTCAAGGGAATCACCGAGAAGCTCGACTACATCAAGAGCCTCGGCGTCAACACCATCTGGATTACCCCGATTGTCGAGCAGACCCACGGCTTCATCGGCGGCGGCGATGTGAACAACCCGGATCCGAACAGCGGCAGCACCCCTGAGGCAAAGACCTGGCCGTTCTACGGCTATCACGGCTACTGGGCATCTGACTTCACAAAGCTTGATCCCAACCTCGGCACCGAGGATGAGTTCAGGGAGATGATAGACGAGGCGCACAAGCGCGGCATCAGGATCCTCGTTGACACCGTCATGAACCATCCTGGACACATCTCCCTTGCCGATATCCAGGACTTCGGCCTCAAGGGTCTGGTTACCGAGCAGGTCCAGAAGTCCCTCCCCGAGAAGTGGATTGACTGGAAGCCGTCCGGGCTTTACGGCAGCTGGCAGTCGGTCTCCGGCAACATCGACTGGCAGAGCTGGGGCTGGAAGGACTGGTGGGGCGGAGACTGGGTAAGGGCAGGCTTCCCGGGCTACACCGCCGGCGGCACCGATGACCAGACCATGCAGGTCGGAGGGCTTCCTGACTTCCTGACCGAGTCGCAGAAGAAGGTGGATCTTCCGGTGTTCCTCAAGAACAAGAAGGACACCAGGGCAAAGCCCCTCAAGGACGCGACCGTGGTTGACTACCTCGTAAGCTGGCAGAGCGACTGGGTAAGGCGCTTCGGCGTTGACGGCTTCCGCTGCGACACCGTTAAGCACATCGAGCCCGAGGCCTGGGCGAAGCTCAAGGACGCATCGTCAAAGGCATTCGAGGAGTGGAAAAAGAACAACCCCGATAAGGTCCTCGATGACAATAAGTTCTTCACCGTAGGCGAGATCTGGGACTACGGCGTCTCGAACCCGAAAGACGTTTGGTACGCGAAGGGGCACTTCGACTCGCTCATCAACTTCGACTACGCGAAGAACGACGCCCTTAACGGCGCGCTCTGCATGAGCGATGCCGAGAAGACCTACGAGACCTTCGCGAAGAATGTCTCCGCTGTTCCGGGATTCAACGTCCTTTCCTATATCTCCTCTCATGACGTCAAGCTCTTCTGGGGAGACTACAAGAACATCGCGCTGCAGAAGAGGGTCGCCAACAGCTTCCTCATGCTGCCCGGCCAGGTCCAGATCTACTACGGCGACGAGTCCGGCCGCGGCCTGATGAAGGATGGCGGCTATCCTGACCAGGCTCTCCGCTCCGACATGAACTGGAAGGAGATTGAGTCAGGCCCGAAGGCAGACCTCGTCAAGCACTGGAGCAGGGTCCTCAACTTCAGAAACCGCCATCCGGCCATCGCCGAGGGCACCCACAGGCAGCTCAGCCAGAAGCCCTACGCCTTCGAGAGGGCAAAGGGTGACGACAAGGTTGTCATCGTGTTCGCAGGCAACAGGCCTGACGAGAAATAGAGCCTGATCCGGCACGTCCGGAACAGTGGGAAAATCAAGCCGGCCGGGGTCACCCGGCCGGCTTTTTGCGTTTTTGTGACACGTTTCAAGCCTGCCGTCCTCGTGTTAGAATATCAGTAATTTTTTTCGGTTCAGATACAGCAAATGAAACAGTATATTCAGTCTCTTCTTCTGCAGGGTGTTGACGGTCTCAAATCAGCCGGTGCCATTCCGGCTGACTTCGTTCCGAAGATCATGGTTGAGGCCTCAAAGGACAAGACTCACGGCGATTACGCCTCAAACATCGCCATGCTTCTCAGAAAGCCCATGGGACTTGCACCGCGCGATGCCGCGGAGAAGCTTGTCGCAGCTCTTCCCAAGAGTGACAGAATTGCCAGAATCGAGATAGCAGGCCCCGGCTTCATAAATTTCTATGTCAACGCCGGCTATCTTGGGAGCCGTATCGAGTCGATGCTCTCGGACGGCGGAAGGTTCGGCGTCGCGAAGACCGCGAGCCCCGTTACTGTCGTATGCGACTATTCATCACCGAATGTGGCGAAGGAGATGGCCGTCCACCATATCAGATCAACGGTCATCGGAGACGCCTGCGCGAGAATGCTCGAGTTCCTCGGCAACAAGGTGGTCAGGGCTAACCATATCGGCGACTGGGGAACCCAGTTCGGCATGCTCATCGCCTACCTGGAGAAGATGGAGAACGAGAGCGGGGCTGATCTTGACCTCAGCGACTTCGAGGCCTTCTACCGCGCCGCGAAGAAGGAGTATGACGAGGATCCGGCATTTGCCGAGAAGGCGAGAGGCTATGTAGTGCGCCTGCAGGGCGGTGACGATTACTGCCGCCGCATGTGGAAGAAGCTCGTTGACATGACCATGGCGCAGAACCAGAGAATCTACGACAGGATGAACGTAAGCCTGAAGCCCTCCGACGTCATGGGGGAGAGCATGTACAACCCCATGCTGCCTGAAGTCGTCGCTGATCTGCAGAAGAAGGGCCTTGCAGTGAAGAGCGAGGGCGCCGACGTGGTGTTCCTCAAGGACTGGGAGGGCAAGGACGGCAAGCCGATGGCTGTCATCATCAGGAAGAGCGACGGCGGATACCTCTATACCACGACCGACATTGCCTGCGCCAAGTACCGCGTCGAGCATTTCGGTGCGAAGAGAGTCCTGTATTTCGTTGACTCCCGCCAGCACCAGCACCTGCTTCAGGCCTGGGAGATAGCGAGGATGGCCGGCTATATTCCTGATGACGTGGTTTTCGAGCACGAGTCATTCGGCATGATGCTCGGCAAGGACGGAAGGCCCTTCAAGACCAGATCCGGCGGGACGGTGAAGCTTGCCGCGCTCCTCGACGAGGCAGAGAGCAGGGCGGCAGAGCTCCTTGAGTCGAGAGCGTCAGATCTCTCAGATGATGAGAAGCAGAAGGTCATCCACGAGGTTGCCGTCGGTGCGGTCAAGTACGCGGATCTCTCGAAGAACAGGACAACTGACTACGTCTTTGACTGGGACAACATGCTCTCGTTTGACGGAAACACCGCTCCGTACCTCCAGTATGCCTACACCAGGATCAGATCAATCTTCCGCAATGCCGGTGAGGCGGCTCCGGGAAAGGTCATCCTCAGCGAGGAGATTGAGAAGGAGCTCGCGCAGAAGCTCACCCTGTTCTCCGATGCGGTTGTCTCGGCTGCGGACAAGGCGATGCCCAACATCCTCTGCTCGTACCTCTACGAGCTCAGCGGCATGTTCATGTCCTTCTATGAGAAATGTCCGGTCAACAAGGACGGCGTTCCTGATGATGTCAGGGCAAGCAGGCTTTCCCTGTGCGCTGCCGTGGCCGGCGTGCTGAAGCTCGGACTCTCTCTTCTCGGCATCAATGTTCTTGAGCGGATGTAAAAATGCCAAGAGACTACGTTAACGATTTCGGCAGGCCTGATCCCAAGAACAGATCAAGAAGGCGCGGAGGCAGGCCGCAGGGCAGCGGCGGCGGCAAGAGCAATGCCATAACATTCCTCGCCATCATCGTGCTTATCCTGCTCTGCGCGGTCTTCTTCTTCGCGAGCAGGAGCGGGCTCCTCAAGGGCGGCTCCGGCGATCAGGCTGCGCCTGCCGCGCAGAAAACCGAAAAGCCGAAGCAGGAGGCCAAGACTCCCGAGCGTCCGAAGGAGAAGTACGACTACATGCAGCTCCTTGAGAGCAACGAGGTTGTCGGCGAGACTAACGATCCGAAAAAGGCTGACAAGACCCAGAAGCCGCACAACGCCGAGATTATGGACAAGCCTGCCAGCACCGTTGACGTAAGGCGCGAGAACAAGCAGGAGGAGGCGAAGAGGGCGCAGGAGATCCTGAACGGATCCCTCAACACGCGTGATGAGTCAGTGACCGTGCTGAATGACACTCCCTCATCCCCGAGCGCCCCGTCCGGGAGCGGGCTCCGCTCAGAGACGGTGACCGTCGAGCGTCCTCCGAAGATGAAGGACAGCGAGGCTGCTCTCGCCGAGTCAAGGAAGGCTGATGCAGAGCGCGAGAGCCGGAGGCTGGCGGAGCAGAGAAAGGCCGAGGCAGACCGCAGGGCCGCTGAGCAGAAGCTCGCCGAGCAGAAGAAGGCCGAGGCAGACCGCCGCGCTGCGGAGCAGAAGCTTGCTGCGCAGAAGAAGGCCGAGGCAGACCGCAGGGCCGCTGAGCAGAAGCTTGCCGAGCAGAAGAAGGCCGATGCAGACCGCCGCGCAGCGGAGCAGAAACTTGCCGAGCAGAAGAAGGCCGAGGCAGACCGCAGGGCCGCTGAGCAGAAGCTCGCCGAGCAGAAGAGAATTGAGAGTGAGAAGGCCGCCTCGCAGAAACAGCAGGCAGCCCAGAGTGCCTCTGCGGGGCAGGCAGGAGACGGCAGGGTGTTCCTGCAGTGCGCGGCATTCAGGACTGCGCAGCAGGCTGATGCCCTGAAGTCGAAGCTCAGGGCCGGAGGATTACCGGCCTTTGTCCAGCAGGCAAATGTAGGAGGGGCGGTCTGGTACCGGGTAAAGCTCGGCCCCTACCGCTCTGCCGCAACTGCGTCAAAGAGCAGCACGGCCGTTGTCTCATCAGGGATTGCAGGAGCATGTGCAATATCGAGGTAAGTATGGTTAGCCGCAGCGCTGAGATTTGGGAGAGGATCAGAAAAGAGGCCTCCGAAATGGCCTCCAGGGAGCCGATGCTTGCCAGTTTTCTGCATGCGACCATACTGAACCACTCGGATCTCGGATCTGCCCTGGTGTTTGTCCTCGCAAACAAGCTTGGCGGCCCGGTCATCTCCCCGATGAACCTCCGGGACATCTTCGACTTTGCCTACCGCGGCAGCAATGAGCTGGTCGATGCGGCCTGCATGGACATTGAGGCGGTTGTTTCGCGTGATCCTGCCATCCAGCTTTACAGCACCCCTCTTCTTTATCTCAAGGGATTCCATGCAATTGAGGCCTACCGCGTCGCGCACCGTCTCTGGCAGCTTGACCGCAGGGAGCTTGCGCTGTTCCTCCAGAGCCAGATCTCCGAGGTGTTCAATGTCGACATCCATCCTGCCGCAGTGCTGGGACACGGCCTGATGTTCGATCACGCATCCGGCATTGTCATCGGCGAGACCAGCGTCGTCGGTGACAACGTATCCATCCTGCACAATGTCACCCTGGGAGGAACGGGCAAGGAGGTCTGCGACCGCCATCCGAAGATTGCCTCTGACGTGATGATCGGGGCAGGCGCCAAGATCCTCGGTAATATTCACATCGGACAGGGTGTTAAAATCGGAGCAGGCAGTGTCGTGCTTGAGGACGTTCCTCCTCATGTTACTGTCGTCGGAGTTCCGGCGCGGATTGTCGGCCTGTGCAGCGATGACCATCCGGCGTTTGATATGGACCAGCGGATTTAGGTGAAATCATGGAATGCAATACCTCGGCACTTTGTGATCTCTATGAGGATGAGGTTGAGGTCGTGGAGCCGGTTTTCAGAAGCTTCGGCGGCTCTTCCTCATTCAGCGGCCAGGTCGTGACCGTAAGCTGCTATGAGTCAACCGGGCTTGTCAGATCAGCACTGTCGGATGACGGGACCGGCAAGGTCCTGGTCATCGACGCGGGCGGTTCGATGCGCCGCGCCGTGATAGATGCTGACATCGCCTGCACTGCCTATGACAGCGGGTGGGAGGGCATTATCGTGTTCGGCGCAGTGAGGGAAATCAGCTCTCTCAGAAGAACATCCATCGGCATCCAGGCTCTGGGATCCGTCCCCATGGGGGCAGACGAGGGAAACGGCGGCGACACGATGGAGAATGTCCGTTTCGGCGGTGTGACTTTCCGTCCCGGCATGTTTGTCTATGCTGACGAGACCGGCATCGTGGTCTCCGGCCGGGAGCTCGAGGATGATGAGTCAATCGGCTAGAGGAAGGTGCTGGTGAGCGTCCTCTTTCTTCTGGGAGAACCGTCTGACATGGAGACGTGCGGGAGGCTCTGCCGTGCGGGTGACGTAGCCGTCATCAGGACGGGCCTGCTGCCCGGCGCCTCTCAGGCTAAGGGAAAATATACGCTCTTCCGTCTTGCCGGTCCGGGCATCTGCACTCTGGAAGGCATGGAGGGGGAGGAGCTCGGGCAGGATGCGCTTGCTGCTCTCATGCCCGGGCTGCCGGTGTTCAGTTTTCGGAAGTGACGGTGATGCTCATCTTCTGGATGACGGTCTCGAGACGGCCGTGCCAGTAGTTGAATCGGGCCTTCATGGTGTCGTTCTCGTCCTTCAGGCTTCTGATCTGATCCTTAAGTCCGGCGTTCTCGGACTCAAGCTGTCTGATTCTGTTCTCAAGTGAATCTACCGAACGGTCTATTTCGTCAAAATCGTGTTCGCTGAGCATGTCCTTTCCTCTTGGAAGTCTTTGGCGTAATTGTAACCCATTGTTTCAAACAGCGCTCCTCAGGAGAGGCACCGCGGGGAGCTGCCGAACTTCTTCAGTGTTTCGCGGGCAGGCCGGCACAGAGTTCGTTTTCCCGGAAGTCAGGACAAAGGGCCGTTTCCGCAGGAGACAGCTCCAGGTCAGTGATACTCATGGGTCCTTGCCGCCTTCACAACAGAGGGCGGCATCATGGAGCCGAGCGTCTCGAGCACCTTCCTTGCGTCACTGCGCCTTTCCTCGGTGTTGTATACGGAGAAGAACAGCCAGCTGTAGGCCTGCTCCATCTCGGCGGGCGAGCCCTTGCCGTCCGTGAGGAGCCTCGCCCACTCAAGCCTCGCGTCCCTGTTCCTGAGCGATGCGGCCTCGCGGAGATAAAGCCTCGCAAGGCTTCTGTCCTGGTTCACATAGGTGCCGTTCTCGTAGAACATGCCGAGCCTGAGCATCGCCTCCGGCATTCCCTCCTCGGCCGAGTACTGCATGTACTTGATGCCGTTTGCCACATCCTGCTTCACGCAGGTCGCGGTGAGCAGCATGTCTCCCCAGAGGTAGCTGTACGAAGGGTACCTGAGGACTGAGGCCCTGTCCTTGATATCCCTGACGAACTGGCAGTCATCATCCCTGACGCGCTTTAGGTGCTCATGCTTCTCAATAAGCCCGTTGAGCTCGTCCTGCGAGTAAAGCTGGATAAGCTCGGGCTCGTCTGACGGCTCGTCATTGGCCTCGCTCTCTGCTTTCCTGACGATTTCCTGCTCGTGCTCAAGGTTCTCCTTTTCCTTGGTGACCCTCATGTTCTCGTCAACCATCCCGCCGCCGGCAGTTGCCTCGGAGGAGAAGAACAGGGCAAGGAAACAGGAACAGATCAGAACTACTGGTATGCGGTGCATGCGCGCTCTCCTGAAATTAACCGCCTCGCTTTCATCAGACAGTCTCAATGCAACAACTGTTCCCGGGGAAAAACGGAAACGGTCAGAAAACTGACATCCGGGCGGCTCACGCTATTTGATGGAGAAATACCTTGAGGCTGCGGCAAAGTACCTGAACATGGACCAGAAGGTGAGGACAACCGCGATATAGAGAAAGAGCATCGCGAGGTAGATCATGGCCGGAACGCCGTCCCAGCTTACTCCCCAGATGAGGCCGGCGATTGCAACCATCTGGAAGGTGGTCTTCCACTTCCCGATCCAGCTTACGGCAACCTCGGCCCTTTTCCCGATCTCGGCCATCCACTCGCGGAGGGCGGTAATGGCAATCTCACGGCCGATTATGGTAATGGCCGGTATGGTGATAAGCCAGGTATAGCCGCGGAGGATATCGCTGTTGCAGAAGCGCTCTACGATGAGGACAAGAGCGGTGGTTACGGTCAGCTTGTCCGCGACAGGATCGAGGAAGGCGCCGAACCTCGAGCAGAGGTTGTATTTGCGCGCGATGAAGCCGTCAGCCAGATCGGTAAGGCAGGAGAGGCTGAAGATCAGGGCTGCGGTGAAGTCAATCCAGTGGAAGCTCAGTTTCCCCCAGACAAAGTCCCAGTGATCTGCCGGAACGTAGAAAAGGATGACGAAAACAGGGATCATCAGGATTCTGATCATGGTCAGGATATTGGGGACTGTCCACATGGCTTTCTTTCCGGCTTGCTTGACTTCACTCCTTACATTCTACTCTCAGAAAGCCGTTCTGACAAAACCGGTTTGAAAAATCAGGCGCTGATGCGATCGTTTCCGGGAAAACAAAAAGGGCGATCTTTCGATCGCCCTTCTGCCTGAAACAGGTGAGGATTACTTCTGCGCGAAGTCAACACCCTTCTTGATGTTGTCGTTCAGGGTCTGGAGCATGTCGTCGAAGTCCTTCTGCTCGCGCTCGTTGAGCTTGGGAAGAGGAAGGATCTCCTCGATTCCCTCGAGTCCGAGACGTACCTGGTGAGCGAAGAACGGAGCGTAGGAGCTGTCGCTCTCGACGAATGCGGGCTCAACGATTCCGGGTGCGCCGCGGAGAGCGCTGACCAGGGCAAGAGCCATCCTGTTGCCTGCAGCAGCCATGGAGAGGGTTGCAGAGCCGGCGCCGGCCTTTGCATTGACGACGTCGGTTCCGGCGTTCTGTACGTGCTGGGTCATCTCGGCAAGGGTCTTGTCATCAAGGGTGTTGCCGGTAACCTGGCTGAATACAGGAAGAATGGTGGTGCCGCTGTGGCCGCCGATTACGGGAACCTTTACGGAACCCTTCTGACGGTGAAGAGCCTCGGCGATGAAAGTCTCCGCGCGGAGAGTGTCAAGCATGGTGACGCCGAACAGCTTGCGCTTGTCGTATACGCCGGCCTTCTTGAGAACCTCGGCAGCGATGGGAACCATGCTGTTGACCGGGTTGGTGATGATGGCGATGCATGCCTTGGGGGCATTCTCGGCTATGGCCTGGACCAGGTTCTTGACGATGCCTGCGTTGATGTTGAAAAGATCATCGCGGGTCATGCCGGGCTTTCTTGCAACGCCTGCGGGCATAACTACAACATCGGCGCCCTTGAGGGCCTCTGAAGGATCCTTGCCGGTGAATCCGGTTACTTCCACGTCGGTGGGGATATGGCTCAGATCAAGAGCTACACCGGGAGTAGCAGGTGAGACATCATAGAGAGCCAGCTGAGAGCCGGCAGGAAGATGAGTCTTCAGAAGCAGAGAAAGAGGCTGACCGATTCCGCCAGCAGCACCCAATACGGTAACTTTCATAGATTTTACCTTCTTACTTATTGTATTTGTTGTATCAAATCGCCGGCGCCACGAAGGCGTCCCCGAATAGCTCTATTTTACGATCAAATTTGCATTCAAACCTTAAAAAATTAGTAAAATTTTGGCTCTGCTCACCGAAAATCACCGTATTCCTGGCGGTCTGCCGCCGCCTTCCCGAAGGCGTCCCCGTCAGTCCTGCGGAGACTGTTCCGGAGCGCAGACCGCGGCCTCCTCGATTACGGCCTTTCCGGTCCTTGTTATCCTTATTCTGTAGCCGTTTATCTCCGTCACCATCCCGGCCCGCGGCTCGTCGCAGATTTTCTCAAGGATGAGCCCGTTCAGGGTGACAGACACGTCGGTCGGGAGCTCCCAGCCGAGGTCATGGTTGATTTCCCTGATGTTCGCCGAGCCGTTGATGAGATAGCAGCCGTTTCCCTGGCTCCTGTACTCCCTGTCACGGTCGCTCTTGATGTCCGAGGCCGACTCGCCGACTATCTCGGAGACGATGTCGTTGAGCGTGATGAGGCCCTGGATGTCGCCGAACTCGTCTATTACGATGGCGATGTGCTCACGGCGGCGCCTGAACTTCTGCAGCTGGCTCATGACCGTGATGTTCTCGGGAATATAGTAGATTTCCTGGGTAAGGCGGAGCAGATCCGCCTTCTCGGGGTCTTTCTGGGACAGCACCTTCATGGCGTCAACCGTCCTGATGAAGCCTACCGCATCATCCATCTCGTCGCGGTAGAGGAGAATGCTGTCATAGCTAGAGGCAGAGACCTGCTCGCGGACCTCCTCGAAGGTGTCATTGATGTTTATCGCGTAGATCTCGCTCCTCGGTACCATCAGCTCGTCTACATGGATCTTCTCTAGGTTCAGCACGCCGAGCAGCAGGTCCTTGTTGGCCCTTGATATGGATGCAGTCCCGTTCTTGTCCAGAAGCGCGGTCCGGAGCTCGTCAGCGCCCAGCCAGCCCTCCTCGGTCTTCTGCGGATCTATCCTGAGGATGAACATGATGAGGTGGGAGATCGAGTTCATGACGATAACGGCAGGCTTAAGCAGCCACATCAGCCAGACAATCGGCAGCGACACCAGCTTGGCGACAGTCTCGGCATGCGCGGCCGAGATGCTCTTCGGGGTTATCTCTCCGAAAATCAGCACGACAAGCGTCATGATGAAGGTCGATACGGCGACGGCGTAGCTGCCGAAAAGCCGCATTGATACGATGGTTGCTATCGAGGATGCGTAGATGTTGACAAGGTTGTTGCCGATTAGAATCATGGTGAGCAGCTTGTCAGGATGGCTGAGCAGGCGCTCGACGCGCTGCGCCGCAAGGTTGCCGCTCTTTGCCTGGTGCCTGATCCTGAATCTGTTGACGGACATCAGGCTGGTCTCGCTTCCTGAAAAGAACCCTGAAAGCAGGAGAAGAACAACCAGCGTCGCGATGTGCACAGAGAGAGGAGTGTCGTTCATTTAGTGTCTGCGGGTATCCTGTGTGGTAAACATGGCTCCAATTTTAGCAGAGGTTAGGCCGGAGTAGACATTCTGAGCCGTCCTTCATGGAATTTGCCATCTTTCTCTCGTATAATCGCCTGATTGATTCGGGACTAATGACATCCGGGAGACTGGAATATGTTTAACAATCTTACTCAGCGGCTGACCGGCACTTTCCGGAGCATGCTCGGGAAGAACAAGCTTACTGAAGACAACATTAAGGATGCCCTCCACGAGGTGCGCATCGCCCTCATCGAGGCTGATGTCGCCCTTCCTGTAGTGAAGAGCTTCATAAACTCCGTGAAGGACAAGGCCGTCGGCCATGAGGTAAGCGAGGCGCTGAGTCCTGCCCAGGAATTCATCAAGCTGGTGAACAGCGAGCTTATCAGCGTCATGGGGCAGCAGAACGAGACCCTTGATCTCAGGGCCGCTCCCCCGGCAGTAATCCTGCTCGCAGGCCTTCAGGGCGCCGGCAAGACCACCACGGCGGCCAAGCTGGCAGGCTTCCTCAAGAACAAGCAGAAAAAGAAGGTCTCGGTCGTCAGCACGGACGTCTACCGTCCCGCCGCCATCGATCAGCTGAGGACTGTCGCCGGCGAGGCCGGGGTCAGATGGATCGAGAGCACTCCCGACGAGAAGCCGGTCGATATAGCGGAGCGCGCGCTTGCGGACGCTAAGAGAAGCCTTGATGACGTGCTCATTGTCGATACTGCGGGACGCCTGCATGTCGACGAGGATCTCATGAAGGAGATCAAGGAGCTCAACGCGGCGGTCAGCCCGGTCGAGACCCTCTTTGTCGTCGACGCGATGACCGGCCAGGACGCGGCCAACACGGCAAAGGCCTTCAGCGAGGCTCTTCCGCTTACCGGCGTAATCCTGACCAAGGCGGACGGCGATGAGCGCGGCGGTGCGGCGCTTTCTGTCCGTGCTGTCTCCGGAAAGCCCATCAAGTTCATCGGTACCGGCGAGAAGCTTGACGCGCTTGAGCCTTTCTATCCTGACCGTATTGCCTCAAGAATCCTCGGCATGGGAGACGTTCTCTCCCTCATAGAGGATCTCGAGGAGAAGGTAGATCAGGAGAAGGCCCAGAAGTTCGCCAATAAGATTAAGAGCGGCAGGAATTTCGACATGAATGACTTCCTCAGCCAGCTCGAGCAGATGAAGAAGATGGGCGGCGTCGGCAGGATCCTCGACAAGATCCCCGGTCTTTCGGCTGTCCCTGACGAGGTCAAGAACAGGATTGACGACAAGCCCTTCATCAAGATTGAGGCGATGATCTGCTCAATGACCCCGAAGGAGAGGGCCAACCCTGACATCATCAAGGGACCGAGGAAAGTCAGGATCGCGAAGGGCGCCGGAGTTAACGTCCACGACGTCAATGTCCTCATGACCCAGTTCAAGCAGATGCAGAAGATGGTCAAGAAGTTCACCGGCGGCGGACTCAGATCGCTCTTCGGATCAATCCAGAGTCTCACCAGGATGATCAGGCACTGATCCCTCCCGCTTTGCGGACCTTCAGAAAAACCCGGACATTAGAGCCGGGTTTTCTTTTAAATGCGCCATCAGATTTGTAGCCTGCCTCTCATTTTCGGTTGAAAAAATCCAGGATCGGAGTAGAATCTACACACTTGTAAAAAGGGGTGGACTGTCTCAGTACAGTTTGTTTAGTAATTTTTGAGGATTGTAATGGTAATCATTCGTCTTTCCCGCGGCGGCGCCAAGAAAAAGCCGTATTATCACATTGTTGCAGCCGACAGCCGTCGCAGCCGCGACGGCAGGTTCATCGAGATCCTGGGCTTCTATGAGCCCCAGGCACGCGGTGAGTCTGTTCCTATGCGTCTTGACCTTTCCCGTATCGAGTACTGGAAGAGCGTCGGCGCACAGCTTTCTGTCCGTGTAGCAAAGCTTGTCGAGCTCTTCAAGGCATCTGACGCTGCCAAGGCAGAGGCTCCTGCTGAAGAGGCTGCCCAGGCTTAATCCGGGGCGGAGTCGGGATGTCTGAGTCGGGTTATCTGGAAGTCGGCAGGTTCGGATCCGTTTACGGGGTCCGGGGCTGGATCAGGATTATCTCAGAGACCGAAAATCCCGAGAACATTTTTACCTATTCCCCCTGGTTTCTCAGAAAAGCCGGAGGATGGCGCAGCATTCAGCTCTCGGAATGGAAGCGCCACAATGAAGGTTATATCTGCAAGATTGAGGGCATATCTGACAGGGAAGAGGCAAAGCTCCTTACCGGTCAGGCTGTTTTCGTGACGGACGACGTTCTGCCGCCGCTGCAGGAAGGCGAGTATTACTGGAGAGACCTCATCGGGCTTTCCGTGGTGAATACTGCCGGATATGCGCTGGGAACGGTGGATGATCTGATGGATACCGGCTCGAACAGCGTGCTCATAGTGCGTGCGGAAGAGAGAGATGCCTTTGGAAAGAAGGAGCGCCTGATCCCCGTGATTAACGGGCAGTTCGTGAAGGGCGTTGATTTCGGAGCAAAGGTGATAACGGTCGACTGGGATCCTGATTTTTAGGGTATGGCTGCGAACTGGTTTGGCGTGATAACGCTTTTCCCTGAGATGTTCAAGGCCGTAACCGGATGCGGGGTTACAGGAAGGGCCGTGAGAAACGGTCTTGTATCGCTTCAGTGCTGGTCGCCCAGAGACTACGCGCATGACAAATACGCGACGGTTGACGGGAGAACGTTCGGCGGCGGTCCCGGAATGCTCATGATGGTTGAGCCTCTACGGGAGGCGATTGCTGAGGCGAGAAAGGCTGCGGGCGGCAGGGCGAAGGTTCTGTACATGTCTCCCCAGGGGCGCAAGCTCGATCAGGAGGGAGTCATAGAGCTTTCGCGTGAGCAGCGCCTGATTCTGGTATGCGGCCGGTACGAGGGTATCGACCAGAGAGTGATTGATTCCGAAATCGATGAGGAATGGTCAGTCGGCGATTATGTGCTGAGCGGCGGCGAGCTGCCTGCCATGATCATGATTGATGCAGTTTCGAGGATGATTCCGGGAGTCCTGGGAGATGAGGACAGTGCGGAGGAGGATTCCTTCATGCACGGCCTTCTGGATTTTCCCCAGTACACAAGGCCAGAGAGCGTTGACGGGATGGATGTCCCGGAGGTGCTCAGGGGCGGCAATCACAGCGAAATCAGAAGATGGCGGATGGAAGAAGCGGTCGGGCGCACTTTCGAGAAGCGTCCGGATTTGATTAGGAACCTAGCTCTGACTGATGACCAGATGGAATGTCTGGCACGGTACCTGAGGCGGAAATCTCAGTCCGAAGGGAAGAGTTAACAGTTTATTCTAGGTAGTGAGAAATTATGAAAAACAAAATTATTCAGGAAATTGAGCAGGAACAGCTCCGTACGGATATCCCTTCTTTTGCTCCGGGCGATACCGTAGTCGTTGAGGTTCGTGTCAAGGAAGGAGACAAAGAGCGTCTCCAGGCATATCAGGGCGTTGTGATTGCCAAGCGCAACCGCGGAATCAACTCCTCCTTCACCGTACGCAAGATCTTCGCAGGCGAGGGAATCGAGAGAGTATTCCAGACCCACAGCCCCATGATTGCATCGGTTAAGGTTGTCCGCCGTGGTGATGTCCGCCGTGCCAAGCTGTATTACCTCCGTGACCTTAAGGGCAAGGCTGCTCGTATCCGCGAGAAGCTTGAGGCCAAGCAGAACGCTGCTGAGTAATTCAGCGGCTGACAGCGCTGCCCCTTTTACAAGAGCCCGCCTTTGGCGGGCTTCTTTGTTTTAAAAGCTCACGGTCAGAATATTCGAGCCACCCGGCAGTACTGGCGGAGACTTTAAAAAACACCGCCGGCCCCCTCTGCCCGGCGAGTGAACCGGGTATGTCTGAGTTTTTCAAAGCTATGTACTAGAAACTGCCGTTAATTTTATAAAACATCGCTAATTCAATAAGTTATATAAATTTAATCAATTTATATGACTCTTTAAAAACAGTACAATGTACTAAACATCAGTTTAACTTCTGGCTGCCTGCAGAATTACGCAGCTCAAACCAGAGCAGCTTCATGCCAGGGCAGGCTGTCGTTAAAATCCGGATGTTTGCTGTACAAACAGTTGCCGGAACTATTCTTAGTATTAATTGATTTCAGCTCGTCCGAAAACGACTTCTTACAGCGATGATACTTAAAGATGCCTCAGAAAAATTTGAAGCGTCATTTCTAGTACAAAACTGTAAAACTGAAAGGGTATGGCGGAGCCGGCGTTTCCGCATGAGCCAATCAGGCGGGAGCGGGAATGCGGCGATCAGTCCTCTTTGTCGCCCGGACCCTGATCCTTCTCGCTGCTCAGGTCCTGGTCGATGTTGACGAGGGAGTTCTCCCCGCCGAACGGATTGCTGACGTAGGCATCAGCCTTCCAGTCATTGTCATAAACCTCGGAGCCGTCTTCCCTGACGAGCTTGAACCTGTACTGGTAGCTCTTCTGACCGTCCTTTGACACGAAAATAGGACGGCTCTTGAAATCTCCGCTTTTAAGAAGCCTCATCTCCTCAGGCTCCCATCCGAAGCCCTCGAACAGGAGATAAACTTCCTTGGCGTTTCCGGCTGCTTCCTTCTTTACCTTGAAGGTAAGGGAAATCTTGCCCGGCTGACTTTTTAATTCTTTTTTGCTGACTGGCATGCCGTCACTCCGGTAATCAAATATAAAACTCTGTGGAAAAATCCTTAAATCCTCAGCTTATGATATTAAAATTTAAATAAATTTTTTTTGATCCAGTAAACCTTTTGAAAATTCAGGACTTGATTCAGGGCGGCGGCACGGGGAAATTTTACGTGGAAACGGCCGGCCCGCAAGCCCTCATGGCCTGCCGGGTAGCCGGAAAATTTATTCCGCAGGGCACTGTGTGCAGGTCCGGATCAGGAAGTCAGTTTCCGTCCCGCGGGCTGACGGAATTCAGATCATGAAGGCTTTTTTCAGAATTTTCTCTGTGAAGCTTCTTCTCAGGTAAAAGCCGCGGGGACCGGTCATCACGATCTCCCCGTCCCTGCCGACAGCCCTGATCATGACCGTGCTGTCCGCAGCCTTGGGCCTTATCTGGAGGGCCGTGCCGTCATGCGCCGTTATCTCGAGGATCCTGCCCTCCGAGATTTTCTCAAGATGCTCCTCCCAGTCTGCTTTGAGGATTTTCTCCTCCCCGGCGTCCGGCGACCAGAAAAATGGAGTGCCGAGCCGGCGCTCTCCGAGCGGTATGGCGCGGTCGCCCTCGACGGGGAAGAACAGCACTCTCGAGAGCTTGTTCCTGACTGATGACTTTTCCCAGGTGAGGCCGGCCGTGCCCGTGAGGTGCGCCATGCAGACGTAGGTGCTCTCGAGCGGCCTCAGATCAGGCCCGATGGGAATGCTTTTGAGCTCAACGTGGATTTTTTCGAAGTCGCACACCGGCCGGCTGCTTCCGGTTGCGCCGAGATAAAGTTCGAGAAGCTTTCCCGCGTAGCCCTTGGCGCCCTTCATTGAGGATGGAATGACAGCAGATGCCTCATCTGACAGCTCCCCGAGAGTGAGTCCTGATATGGCGAGGGCGCGCTCCATGAGCTCATCCTCGCTCAGAGGCTCAGGGACTGCTTTCCAGATGCCGCTTCCGCCCATATTCTTCCCCGCAGAACTTCAAATTTTCGGATCGGCTTTATTGTATAAAATAATGATCTGTGAAAAAATTGAAAAAGCAAAATTTTATTCGGATTTTAAGTTGATTGACCAAGACGGCTTCCGCCTGAATGTTGGCATTGTCATTGCCGCCCCGGACGGGAGAGTTCTGTGGGCACGACGAATAGGGCAGAATACATGGCAGTTTCCCCAGGGAGGCATAGATGCAGGAGAGACTCCCAGGGCGGCCATGTACCGCGAGCTCGGGGAGGAGCTCGGGCTTGCGCCGGATGATGTCACCCTTGAGGCCGAGACGTCAGGCTGGCACCGCTACCGTCTTCCGAAAAGATGCATCCACTATGACGAGCATCCTGTATGCGTCGGACAGAAGCAGAAATGGTTCCTCCTGAAGCCGGTCAATGCCGGATCCCTGCTCCACGTGAATTTCGCAAGCACCAGGGAAAAGCCGGAGTTTGACGGCTGGCGCTGGGTTTCGTACTGGTATCCGATAAGGCAGGTGGTCAACTTCAAGCGTGATGTATACCGCCGCGTGCTGACCGAATTTTCAGACAAAGTAATCGGGAACAAACAGGCGGACTGCGCGCCCGCTTCGTGTCCCTCCGGAGGAAAGTCATGCTGACTGCTCTCAGAAAGATTATTGAAGGTGTTTCATCGGCACAGACGCTGAATGACGCGATGAAGTGCATGGTGTCCCAGATCAAGCAGGCCCTCTCCGCAGACTGCTGCTCGATTTATCTCTCGGAGACCTCGCAGTCAGGCTCGGTGTTCCGTCTCGCGGCGAGCGACGGGCTCGCGGAGTCCGCAGTAGGCAAGGTCTGCCTCGGGGAGAAGGAGGGCCTTGTCGGCCTTGCCGGAAGCAGGCTTGAGGTCATAAATGTCGCGGTCGCGAGGGACCATCCCGGATTCAAGTACCTGCCCGAGGCCGGAGAGGACAGCTACACCTCGTTCCTCGGCGTTCCCATCATGCACCAGAGAAAGGTGCTCGGCGTCCTTGTCATTCAGCAGAAGGAGGCCAGGAAGTTCAATGACGAGGAGGAATCGTTTGCCGTAACCCTCGCCGCGCAGCTTGCTGCCGAGATCATTCAGGCAGAGATGAAGAGCGAGCTGACGCCCGGCGCAAGATCAGGCGTTTTCCGCGGCGCGCCGGTCTCGGACGGCGTCGCTATGGCCAGGGCCTGGGTGTGGAGGCCCCATATCGAGCTCAGCCAGGTTGCACTGAAGAAGGCGGATGATCCGGAGATGCAGCTTGAGCTCTTCAGGCAGGTCATACTCCAGGTCCAGATGGAGCTTGACTCGGTCCTCGTGAGGTTCGAGGGCGGGTCAGTCCGCGACACCGGCGACATCTTCGACATGTACGAGTCGCTGCTCAATGATCCGGCGTTCTCCAACGCAATCGAGGACGAGATTATGAAGAACGGCTGGACGGCATCGTCCGCCGTCAGGATAACTGCCGAGCAGATCATTGCGAAATACGAGGGCATGACTGACGCATACATGCGCGAGCGCACCCTTGATGTCAGGGATGTCGCCCAGAGAATTCTCTCAGGCCTTTCCCACAGCGAGGTTGACGAGTTTGACGTTACCGAGCCGGTCATCGTTGTCGCCGAGGAGATTACCGCGTCCATCCTCGCGGAGATTGCAAGGGACAAGCTGATGGGCGTCGTGTGCCTGAACGGCGCGGCGAACTCGCATGCCGCGATCCTCGCGCGCACGCTCGGAGTGCCGGCAGTCACCGGCGTCAAGCTGTCGCTCTCCAAAGTCGCTGACCGGCTGATGATAGTCGACGGCTCGAAGGGCGAGGTGTTCACCGATCCGGAGCCCGCGGTTGTCGCCGAGTACCGGGAAATCATTGAGCATGAGAGGCACATCAGCGAGACGGCAGAGTGCGAGAGCTCCGGCGCATCAGTCACGCGAGACGGCGTCAGGGTTCCGGTCTCCCTCAATGTCGGGCTGACCGGTGCGGTCTCGCACTCCGACAAGTCGCTCATTGACAGCGTCGGCCTTTACCGCACCGAGATTTCATTTATCGTCAGGAACTCCTTCCCTTCCGAGGACGAGCAGACCGAGGCCTACCGCAGGCTGCTCGAGAGCTATGCGCCGCTCACCGTCACCATGAGAACGCTCGATGCAGGCGGCGACAAGCAGCTCTCCTATTATCCGCAGAAGGAAATCAACCCGGCCCTGGGACTTAGGGGCGTAAGGCTGACTCTTGAGCATCCCGCGCTCTTCCTCACCCAGCTCAAGGCGATGCTCAGGGCCTCCGTGGGCCTCGGCAACCTCCGCATCATGATCCCCATGCCCTGCTCTGTAAGGGAAATCAGCGAGTCAAGGCGCCTACTCGATCAGGCCTATGACGAGGTAAGGGCATCCCTTCCTCCCGAGGAGCGGGAAAGCTTTGCCCGCCCGCCGTTCGGCATCATGATTGAGGTTCCGTCGGTGATTTACATTCTCGAGGAGACCTCGCAGTACACCGACTTCTGGTCTGTCGGAAGCAATGACCTCACGCAGTACCTCCTTGCGGTTGACCGCGGGAATCCATCGGTGTCCGGGCTCTATGATCCCTATCACCCGGCCGTACTCAAGGTGCTCCGCTATATTGCGGAGACTGCCTCCCGCCTCGGGAAGCCCCTTGACATCTGCGGCGAGCTTGCGGGAGAGCCGGTCGGGGCGCTGCTGCTCCTGGCCTCTGGCTACCGCAGCCTCAGCATGAACGAGAGCAGCATCGCAAAAATCAAGTACCTCATCAGAAGGGCGGACACCTCTGAGCTCGCGAAGATGCTCTCGTCAGTCGATCTCACTGATCCGGACATGATCAGGAAGACCTTCGGTGAGTATGCGGAAAGGATAATGAAGGACTCTGCGGAGGAAAAATGAGGCAGTACCTTGATCTTATGAGGACAGTACTGGAGACCGGACACTTCAAGAATGACCGCACCGGAACCGGCACCAGATCGATTTTCGGCTACCAGATGAGATTCAGCCTGAAGGACGGCTTCCCGCTCGTCACCACCAAGAAGTGCCATCTCCGCTCGATTATCCACGAGCTGCTCTGGTTCCTTAGCGGCAGCACCAACGTAAAGTATCTCCACGACAACGGCGTCACGATCTGGGACGAGTGGGCCGATGAGAACGGCGACCTCGGGCCTGTCTACGGCGCGGAGTGGAGATCATGGCCTGCGTCTGGCGGCAGGCACATTGACCAGATCAGCAATGTGATTGAGGAGATAAAGCGCAATCCTGACTCAAGGAGGCTTGTGGTCTCGGCGTGGAATGTCGGCGAGCTTGACAAAATGGCGCTCTCGCCGTGCCATGCGCTGTTCCAGTTCTATGTCCTTGACGGAGTGCTCTCCTGCCAGCTCTATCAGAGAAGCTGCGACATTTTCCTGGGGCTCCCGTTCAATATCGCGAGCTACGCGCTCCTCACCAGCATGGTCGCCCAGCAGTGCGATCTTGAGCCGGGCGACTTTGTCTGGACCGGCGGCGACACCCATCTTTATGTCAACCACCTCGAGCAGGCACGGCTGCAGCTTTCAAGGGAGCCGCGTCCTCTGCCGAAGCTTGTCTTCAGGCGCAGGCCGGATTCGATTTTTGACTACCGCTACGAGGACTTCTCCATTGAGGGTTATGATCCATGGCCTGCCATCAAGGCTCCTGTGGCAGTGTGAGGAGGAATAATGGACAGCAGGGAATACGCAAGGACAGTCTGGAACTCAAGAAGGGGCATGCATGAGATAGATGTCATGCTCGATCCCTTTGTAAAGGAGGACCTTCTCGGCCTTGACGAGAAGAGGCAGCGTGAGTACGTGAGGCTCCTTGAGCGCACTGATCTTGAGCTAGTCAATTTTCTTGTAAGGGGTGCCGATGCCGAGGATGATGAGACCCGCGATATCGTGGGCGTAATCCGCGAATGCCACCTAAGACGTATGAGAAAGGCCGAAAAGGACGGTCTCCCAGAAGAGCAGTAAAAGGAATCGCATGGAGGTGCGGAAGTGAAAATTTGTGTAGCCGGGGCAGGATATGTCGGACTGTCCCTCTCAGTCATGCTCTCGGTCAGCAATGAGGTGAGGATTCTTGAGATCAATCCTGAGCGTGTGGCGATGGTCAACAGAAGGGAGTCGCCGATTTCCGATGAGTACATCGAGAAATACCTCAGTGAAAAGAAGCTTGATCTCACTGCCATGTCAGATCCGGAGACTGCCATGCGCGGTGCGGAGCTGATAATAATCGCAACCCCGACCAACTACGATCCTGAGCTCAACTACTTCAATGTTGACTCGGTCAATGCGGTGATTGAGGAGGCGCTGAAGTTCGCGCCTGACGCTGAAATCGTAGTGAAGAGCACGCTTCCCGTCGGATTCACCGAGGACGCGAGGAAGAAGTTCGGCACTGACCGTCTCCATTTCTCGCCCGAGTTCCTCCGCGAGGGACACGCGCTCTACGACAACCTCTATCCTGCAAGGATAATCGTCGGAACTGACTCGGGGACGTTCGGGCGTGATTTCTCGGGGCTCCTCGCTGACAGCGCCATCAAGAAGAAAGAGGACATCCCGGTAGTCATCATGAAGCCCACCGAGGCTGAGAGCGTCAAGCTCTTCGCCAACACCTACCTCGCGATGCGAGTGTCCTTCTTCAACGAGCTTGACACCTATGCCGCGACCAAGGGGCTTTCCACCGAGAAGATTATCGAGGGCGTCTGCCTTGATCCGAGAATCGGCGACTTCTACAACAACCCGTCGTTCGGCTACGGCGGATACTGCCTCCCCAAGGACACCAAGCAGCTTCTCGCCAATTACCGCGACGTGCCGAGCACCCTCATAAAGGCAATCGTCGAGTCGAACTCGGTAAGAAAGGATTTCGTCGCCTCCCTTATCGTGAAGAAGAACCCGAAGAGAGTCGGTATTTACCGTCTTGTGATGAAGAGCGGATCGGACAATTTCCGTTCGTCGTCGATCCAGGGCGTCATGAAGCGCATCAAGGCAAAGGGCATCGAGGTCGTGGTCTACGAGCCGATGCTCCGCGAGGACAGCTTCTTCAACTCAAAGGTAATCAGGGATCTTGACGAGTTCAAGAAGAGCTGCGACGTGATTGTGGCCAACAGGCGCACCCCTGAGCTCAGCGACGTAAGCGGGAAGGTATTCACAAGGGATCTTTTTTCCAGTGACTGACGCCGGTGACATAAGGCCTCTTAGCCGGGAGGAGCAGAAAGCGCACCTCGACCGCGTGTCGAGGACGTTCGCGCTCACCATAACGGCACTGCCGGATGATCTGTGCGACTATGTGAGCTGCGCTTATCTCCTCTGCCGGATAGCTGACACCATCGAGGATGATCCGAAGATGCCGGCCAGCGACAAGGTTGACGAGCTCAACACCATGTCGCTGGTCCTGGACGGGGCCGTCACGAGCACTGCGTTTCATGACGGTGTGATGGGAAGGCTGTCCGCGAATGAGGCCGAGACGTCACTTATGGATGACATACCGCGGGTCTTCGCGAGGTTCGGCAGCTATCCTGACAGTGTCAGGTCAGTAATCTCAAAGGGGGTCCGGATCATGTGCGCCGGCATGGGCGCCGCCCAGACGGCAGGCCGGGTCAGGACCAGGCATGATCTTGATCTTTACTGCTACTCGGTTGCGGGGGTGGTCGGCGAGCTGCTTGCCGAGCTCTTCATGCTGAGAAGCCCCGGCATGGCGGCGGAGCGCAGGGCGGTCATGGCCCTCGCGGTCAGCTTCGGCGAGGGGCTGCAGATGACGAACATCCTCAAGGACGTGAGGGACGACGCCGCGCGCGGCGTCTGCTGGCTCCCGGCAGGCACCGGACCGGATGATGCCGGCGGGCAGAATGCCGCTGACGTACCGCTTTCCGGGGAGGAGCGCTCGAGGCTTGTGGAGGAGAATGTCAGGATCGCGGCCGGGCACCTCCTCAACGCGGTCAGGTTTATCCTCAAGGTGCCTGCTGCCGAGAGGGGGATCAGGAAATTCTGCTCCTGGGCTGCCGCAATGGCATTCCTTACACTGAGGAACATCAGCGCCAACCCGTCCTTCAGCAGCGCCGCGCAGATCAAGATCAGCAGGAAGGCGGTGAAGCGCACCGTGCTCCTGTGCAACCTTGCGGTTTTCTCCAACTGGACGCTCAGGCTGCTGTTCAGGTATTTCAGGGGAAGCCTGGGCGCTGATATCCAGGACGAGTTCCTGCTGAAGAAACAGGTTTCCAGCTGGAAGGACTGAGCGGGGGAGAGAGAGTGGCAGAGAAGAAGGCAGGCGGCGGGCAGTCAGCTGACTCGGACATCCTCTTGCAGGTGAGAAGCGAGATTGCCTCACACCTGTTCCGTACCGCATGGCTTGAGATCGCCGCCTTCTCCATACTCGGCATAGGTCTCTGCTTCGCCATCGGGCCTTATGCCAGCAGGCTCCGGGAGAGCGTCTGGATTTTCCTCCTCCTCATCGTGTCAGCCGCCCGCAGCGCCCATGTCTATTTCACTGACTCTGACACATTCTGTTCCGGAAAGGGAAGCTCCGGCATCGCCGAGCTGCAGTATTTCTGCGGAGTGCTGGCCTCGTCTGCCGTGTGGTCGGTCGGCGTTCTCTGGTTTTCAGCAGAGCTGCCGCTTACCGAGCTCGTATACCTCATCCTTTTCACTGCCGCCGAGATGCTGGTGTCGGGCGCATGCCTCATGCTCTCGAGAAAGTGCTTTGCGGCTGCCGTGCTCCTTCCCGCCGCGGCACTCCTGTACGCTGTCATATCCTATAAGTGGCCTTGCCGGAAGGAGCTGCTGCTTTTCATCATCACCGCGGCACTCCTTGCCGCAGTCGGGATCAGGAGGGCAGTCGGCGGCACGGTCGTATCGGATCTTTACCGGAGGTTCGTGAACGCGGGCGAGGCGAGAAGGCTCTACGAGGAGGGCCTCAACCTCAGGCGCGACGATCTCACGGATCAGCTGACCGGTGTCGGCAGCAGCAAGTGCTACGCAGAGAAGCTTGCCGATTTCTGGAGGATCTGCAGCAGGACATCATCGCCTCTTTCCCTTCTCCTCATAGATATTGATTATTTTGCGAAATACAATAATATCTACGGGAGCAGGACCGGTGACGCGTGTCTGAGGAAGACCGCGGAAATCATCAGGAAAGCTGCCTGCCGGAGAAAGGATGACACCTTCTCGAGGCTCGAGGGCGAGACCTTTGCGCTGCTCCTTCCGTTTACCGACCTCGCAGGGGCCAAGCATGTCGCAGGGCTTCTGCGCTCGGCGCTCAACGAGGCGGCGATCGAGCATATATCGAGCGGGGTGTCAGACAGGCTTACCGTCTCTGTCGGCATTGCCACAGTCGAGCCGCTGAACTCCATGAGCAGCGACGTCCTCCGTGAGGCGGCTGCCAGGGCTCTGAAAAAGGCCAAGGACGGCGGGCGCAACCAGGTTGCCGTGTCCTCGGCCAGATGAAGTTGGGAAAAGCTATGAACAAGAAATTTATCCTGAGCGCAGCGGCTGCTGCAATGTGCATGTTTACGTTCGGTTATACGGCTGAGTGCGCCGCCGGGGAGCCTGCGGCTCCGGCTGCCCAGGCTGCGGATGAGCAGTTCAAGGACGGCGAGGACTATTTCACCATAAACGCCGAGAAGACCGCTCAGCCCGAGATAAAGGAGTTCTTCTCCCCCTACTGCTCGCACTGCATGGCCTTCGAGGACATCACGGCAAGGCTCAGGAAGGACGAGCCCAAGGTTTCCTTTGTAAGATCGCCTGTTGCCTTCATGGGCGGCGACATGGCAGCCGAGATGCAGAAGGCTGTTGCAGTTGCGCAGCAGCTTGATGTCACTGACAAGTTTGTCAGCCTGGCATTCGACCAGATCCAGAAGCAGCGCCAGGAGCCCAAGAGCCACAACGATGTCGTCAAGATGTTCGAGTACATCGGGGTGAAGTCCGAGGATTTCGAGAAGGCATACGGCGGGTTCTCGACTCCGGGAATGGTGTCAAACTACAATACCGACTTTGACCTGAGCGGCGCTGACGGCGTTCCCTGCTTCGTGATTAACGGCAAGTACCGCATCAACAACGCGAAGCTCAAGAGCTATGAGGATCTGAAGAAGATCGCAGATTATCTTCTCGCAAAATAAGGCGCTGTCATGCTTAAGCCCGGCGGCCAGGCGAAATTATGGCCGCCTTAAGCCGGCAGCGCTGGCGCAGTGCGGCAAGAGCCGGTCAGTTCCTCTGTTTGGACACCTGGAAAGAACATGAAAGTCATAATTCATACAACTGTCCTTGACAAGACCCTCTATGTGCTCGGCATCCTGGCGATGATCTGGGGAATCTACGATATCTATCAGGATTATCCCGAGGACCGCCTGATGCCCCTTGCCTGGCAGTGGAAATACTATCCCCTGGCCCTCCTTCTCGGCGGCGTTCTGCTCCTTATCCCCTATCAGTTCAAGGCCATGAGGGAAATCATGAAGTTCCGGCCGTACGACCATGAGGACGAGGACATCAGGAAGTAGCCTGTCTGCGCAGGCTGGCGGGGCTGCAGCTCTTTTGTTTTCAGATTGATTATTGATTCACAGACTGATTTCTTAAAATCAGAAAGAAAATAAGCCCGATCCAGCTCACAGAATTCCGGTTTTTGTGTGATTGTCCACTGCGGCGTGACGGTATAATCGTAACGTCCATTCTGTTTTCTAAGGCTAACCGGGTACTGTCAATGCATAAATTTCTTCTGAATTCCTTTATTGCGCTTATTTCCTCTGCTGCCGTTGTCGGATGCGGCGGAGGCGGCGGTGACAATCCTACCCCGACTCCTGAAAACAACACTGTGTCGCTCAGCTCAGGCAACACCTTTGCGGATACCGCGATAGACAGAGCAGTCAATACTCTTCCCTGCTTCAAGGGAAGCAGCACCGCTTACACTGACGCTGAGCTCAAGGCAAAGTGCGGCCTCACAACCTATCAGATCATGGTCGAGGCATACCGCAACGGCGGTGACGCGAAGGGCTACGGCGTCGGCTGGGGCCCGAGCCGCCACAATGGAACAATCGGCGGAATAACAGAGAGCCTTGACTACATCAAGGATCTCGGCGTCAACTCCATCTGGATTACCCCGATCTTCTACACATCTGACTCAGGCGATGAGGCCGGAAAGAAGACGAATGCCTCAGGCTATTTTGCCTCCCAGCAGATCAACACCAGCAGGCTCGACATCGATCCGAAGTTCGGCGGCGGCACGAGAGGCACCGAGAACGCCAGCCTGAAGAAGCTTATCGATACTGCCCACAGCGACGGAATGTATGTCTTACTTGACGGTGTCCTTGGCCACGCGAAGTCTGATTTCGCGTCAAACGGCGTGACTGCTCCCGTGAAGAGCACCTCCTGCCGCAATAAGAAGGGCGACAAAGAAACAGCGAGCGGATATACCTGCTTTGACTGGAGCGCCGCAAACACCCGGGCCTATTTCGGCGACCTTCTCCAGACAGCAATTAAGGATTACGGCATCGACGGATGGAGGCTTGACCAGGCCTATCAGGTCGGGCCTGACGGGCTCCTCCTCATGAAGAAGGCCGTAAAGCAGCAGGCTGGCACTTTTACCGGAAATCCTGACGGCACCCTTGGCTTCACAGTAGGTGAGGTCTGGGGCAGCGAGGATCAGATTGAGAGCAACGTATTCGCAAAGAATGCCCTTGACTCTGCGTTCAATTTCCCTCTCCGCTACGCGATTGTCCAGACCATAGCAAGCCAGGAGAACCTCAAGGAGAGCTGGGCCACTGGCATGCCCGCGAGCAGGATCCAGACTTATGGCTACTGGTCAATGAGCAAGTACAAAGGCTCAGACGCGATGCCTGATGCCTTTACCGACAACCACGACCTCGTGAGGTTCGGCGATCTTTTACAGCGTGCCGGGTATACCTCAGACGGCTCCAACGAGGATGTTACGGCGAACAGTGAGTATGTGAACAGGCACAAGCTTGCCTTCGCGCTCCTTGCTGACTACTCCGGCCCGATAACCATCTTCTACAACCAGGAGGTGGGAGATCAGGTTCCCGGGTATGTTACCGAGCCCTCCGACTGCGGATCCGGAACCAAATGGTGCGATGATCATGTTTCACGCACCGACGGCATCTATGATGAGTCGTCACTGACCTCGGGGCAGAAGGAGATCAGGGACTACGCAGCGTCCGTACTAAAGCTCAGGGCCGAGACTCCCGCGATGTACATGGGTCAGCGCTGGTACGTGATCGAGGATGATTCCATCTACGGAGAGCTCAAGTATAACAAGGCCGAGGACAGCAAGGTTCTCCTCATCGCCAATCTCAGCACCAAGGAGAAGGAGATTGAGGTGGATCAGTTATTCTCCGCCAAGGTCTGCTCACTCACCGGCGGCAGCTCGTGCGACAGCGCTGACTACCAGTTCACCGGCATGCTCGACGGCGACAGCTCCAAGGTGCTCTCTAGCAGCTCGAAGCTCACCCTTGAGCCGCTTACCTCAGTGTTCCTCAGGATTGAGTAGCTGCTGAAGAAATCAAGTTCTTAATTCTGAATGATACGGGGCTCCCAGGGCTCCGTATTTTTTTTGCCTGTGCGGCACCGGATGCAGCCTGGCAGCATCATCACGCTGCGGAAACCGGATGAGCCCGGGCTTCGGTCAGGCATCCTCTTGGCAGCCTCCGGCTCCCTCACTCAAAGGCTGTGGCCGGCAGTCAGGCTGCATTACTTTTTTGAAACCCGGCGCCTCACGGCAGCGTTCAGGCTGCTCCCTTCCTCACCGGGCCTTGATGCGGCCGTGCTTCTGTTCCTTCTGTCTCAGAGAGATATCCGGGCTCCGGAAGGCTTGCCTGCCTCAGCTTAAACTTAAGGACGGTCAGTAAATTCCTAAGCCTTGATTCGCTGCCTTATTTGACTGCTGTCCGTTTTTTAAATAAGGCATGTATGACGCAGAATGCCTTTTCTCTGACGCTGTGGTATATTTCAGCAAGGCAGTACGGAATCCCTGGCATGGTCCGGAGACTCCTGCGTTTTTTTCCGGGCCGGAAGCTGATAAAAAATGCCATGCATAAGGCGGCGGCTTCTGCCTAATATGAATAATGTGAAAAATGTTACTTTTAATGCACTTGAGATAGGTTAAACTTTCTGTCATTAGTGGTAAGGTGCTTGACAAAAATGGCTAAACAGAAAAAACCGGAAGGCAAGATAGTAACTACTGAAGAGATTCTGCTGAAGCTCTGCCATTCCGTAACAGGTGTCCTCAGTGAGGCTGCTCATATTCCTGTGTACTACTCACCGATGGCGCAGAAGATTAGCAAAACGTGCCTGCGTCCTGATATCGGCTGCTTCGTGCTTTTTGACGGGGCGTTTTCCGGACTGGTTGTCATAAATCTCACCTCAGAGGCGGCGATGGAGATTTATCATAACTACCTCTCCAGCATGAACATTCCTGACGACGAGCAGGCCCAGGTCTACACCTCTGACGAGGTCGGAAATGTCATGGGCGAGCTGATGAACCAGATCCTCGGAGACTTTACCAAGAAGGTCAGCCAGGAGCTCAAGTCCTCGATTACCCAGAGCCAGCCTAAGATGCTGACCCTCAACAGGCAGGTGAGGATTTCTGTCGACACCAACCTCGATCACCCGCAGGCAAGGCGTGTCTCCTTCTATACCGGAAACAACAACATCTTTTACATGGAGCTTGCCATGGACCATACCGAGTTCATCAAGCTCCAGGACTTCGATGCCGGTGAGGAAGTCAACCCTGATGATCTTATCGAGAGCTATTCGAACGGCGGCAGCGCTGACGGCGCTCCTGCAGACCAGGGCTCCGGTGCGGCTCCTGCCGCAGAGTCAGACTCCGGGGCATCAACCCAGAGCGACGCAGACGACCTGCTTGCCTCCCTCGGACTCTGATTTTGATTCCTGCAGGCAGCCTCCTCACGTGAGGAGGCTGCCTTTTCATTTCCTGCCTTTCGTGATTACCCACCGTTAGACTGTTTCTCATGCTCAGTCATGCCTGTTTTAATGAAGTTGTCTGACCTAATTTGTCCTTTTGTAATGTCAAAATTCAAATTTTTTTGATGTGAGTCGCAAATTAATAAGTGACAAGAGGTGCGCGATATCACATAATTCGGACGTGCGATGCCTCGGGCTCGCTTATTTGGAATCGTAAAAAAATGAAAAACTTTAAGGTTTTTGCACTGGTACTTACAGGGATCCTCGGATCTTTAGCTGTTAGCGCATCAGCGGCTGAAGAGGAAAAAGTTCTTCACATTTACAACTGGAGCGACTATATAGCTCCGGATACCATCGGTAATTTCGAGAAGGAAACCGGCATCAAGGTCACCTACGACCTCTATGACAGCAATGAGGTCCTGGAGGCCAAGATGCTCGCCGGAAATACCGGGTATGATCTTGTCGCACCGGGGTCGGATTTCATGGCGAGGCAGATTAAGGCAGGCGTATACAGAAAGCTGAACAAGGACAATATCCCGAACTGGAAGAATATTTCCCCGGTTCAGCTCAAGCTTCTTGACGCGGTTGATCCGGGCAATCAGTATTCCATCCCCTATGAGATCGGCACCACCGGAATAGGCTACAACGTCGACAAGTTCGAGGAGCTGTTCGGCAAGGGCGCGAAGCCTGACTCATGGGACTACTTCTTCAAGCCCGAGAACATGAAGAAGCTCAGCACCTGCGGCGTCGCAGTGCTGAACGCCCCGACCGAGATCATCGCCACCGCTCTCCACTATCTGGGCTACAGCGCGCAGAGCGAGAACATCGACGAGTACAAGGCCGCAAGGAAGCTCCTCCTCGGCGTGCGTCCGTACATCAATTATTTCCACTCATCGCAGTTCATCAATGACCTCGCAAACGGCGACATCTGCATGGCAGTCGGCTGGGGCGGCGATATCCTCCAGGGCGCTGAGAGGGCAAAGGAGTCCAACAACGGCGTACATGTCGACTACATTGTCCCGAAGGAAGGCGCGCTCATTTTCTATGACATGATGACTATTCCGGCAGACGCTGACCATCCTGAGAATGCCGAGAAGTTCATGAACTATCTCCTGAGGCCTGAGGTAATGGCAAGCATCAGCTCCTATGTCCATTACTTCAACGCGGTTCCTGCGTCAAAGCCTCTGGTTGACAAGGAGATCCGCGAGAACCCCAATATCTTCCTTCCTGATGAGCTCCTCAGCAAGATGTTCATGGTAAAGCCCATGCCTCCGAAGATCACCAAGGAAATCAACAAGATCTGGACCAAGATCAAGTCATCAAGGGCAAAGCCTGAGTAATCATCTGATTGCATGACTATGCAGAGCCAGGGACTGATGCGGTTCCTGGCTTTTTTCGTTATATATATGAAACGGGCGGGCAATTTTGCCTTCCGATGTAAATTTTCCCGGAATTTTCCGTGAAGCTTCTGCGGAAATATTTACATTCACAGGCGTTTTTTTTCTTGCAGTGAAAAGATAATGAGTTATTATCACCGCAAAATGAGCGGCGGTGTAGTTTACTGCTTCCGTTCCGGTCTGGTTTTTTAACTTGCAGCGCAGCAGGGGAGCTGTCTGCGCGCACTGTGTCCTGGAGGATCTTTAAGAAATGCTGGAGCATAAGGACGGTCAGCAGAAGAAGGAGGTCAAGCCCCCGCTTCTTGTTATCAAGAATCTGTCAAAAAGCTATATTCCCGGCGTGCTTGCAGTGGATGATGTCAACCTGACAGTAAACAAGGGGGAGATATTCGCCCTCCTCGGATCATCCGGCTGCGGGAAGTCAACGCTTCTCAGGATGCTTGCCGGATTCGAGAAGCCGACAAGCGGCAAGATCATCCTTGACGGCCAGGATCTCTCCAACGTTCCTCCGTACAAGAGGCCTGTGAACATGATGTTCCAGTCCTACGCGCTTTTCCCTCACATGACCGTGTGGAACAATATCGCCTTCGGACTCAGGCAGAAGCATATGCCGAAGGACGAGATCAAGGAGAACGTCGAGCAGATGCTCGCCCTTGTCCACATGGAGGAATTCGCTGACAGAAAGCCCCACCAGCTTTCCGGCGGACAGCGCCAGCGCGTGGCCCTCGCAAGATCCCTTGCAACCCATCCGAAGCTCCTGCTCCTTGACGAGCCTATGGGCGCCCTCGACAAGAAGCTCAGAACCAAAATGCAGCTCGAGCTCGTCGACATCATCGAGAAGGTCGGCGTCACCTGCATTATGGTCACCCATGATCAGCAGGAGGCCATGACCATGGCCGAGCGTGTCGCGATCATGGACTGCGGCGAATTCCTGCAGGTTGGCGATCCTGAGGAGATCTACGAGAACCCCAACTGCCGCTTCACCGCCGAGTTCATCGGCTCGGTCAACATTTTTGACGGCGTCCTGGGCGAGAACGGCAGCGACTTCATGTATGTCGAGTGCCCGGCGCTCCAGAACAAGATCTATATTGACGCGGGCGCCGCAATCGCCGACGGCATGAAGCTTTCAGTTGCGATACGCCCCGAGAAGATTACGCTTTCGAAGGAAAAGCCCCAGCAGGAGTGCAACTTTGAGGAGGGCATCGTTGACAATATCGCCTATATGGGAGATGTCTCGATTTACCTCATCAAGCTCCAGAGCGGCCAGATTGTCCGCACCACTCTGCCCAATGTCGACAGATTCCGCAAGAACCAGCCGACCTGGGACGACAAGGTATTCATCAGCTGGGAACCTGATTCCTGCATTGTCCTTACCATTTAAGGAAAAGTGCCCATGAAACTTAAGACTAGCCGCCTGAGAAGACTTCATTTTCGGGGGAGCAGCTGTGTCATTGGCGCTCCGTATCTGTGGACAATCCTGTTTTTCTTCATCCCGTTCCTGATCATCTTCAAGATCAGCTTCGCGGATGTCTCGGACACGTCGCAGCCTCCATATTCCGATCTCACCTCATATGAGGACAATCACGTCAACATAGCCCTGAACGTCGGAAACTACCTCGATCTGTTCAGATGCGAGGACGAGGAGGACTGCAACGTCTGGAAGATTGACTACGATTTCCTGAACTTTGAGTCTGTCGGGCTCAATATTAGGGACAGCCTGAAGGGGTTCTTTGACGCGATCAGCACGGAGTTCCACGTCACGATCTACATCGAGGCCTTCTGGAACTCGGTGAAGATAGCGGCGGTCTCGACGCTGATCTGCCTCCTCATCGGCTACCCGATGGCGTGGTCGATAGCCCACTCCTCACAGGCGATGCGAAGCGTGCTGCTGATGCTGGTCATCCTGCCGAGCTGGACCTCGTTCCTCATCAGGGTCTACGCCTGGATAGGACTCCTCAAGCCCAACGGAACCATCAACAACGTGCTGATGTGGTTCGGCATCATACACGAGCCGCTCAACATGATGCACACCAGCTTTGCGGTCTACATCGGCGTCGTCTACGCGTACCTCCCCTTCATGATCATGCCGCTCTATACGGCGATTTCGAGGGTTGACAACTCGCTCATCGAGGCGGCCGAGGATCTCGGGGCAAAGCCGTTCACCATCCTCACGAAGATCCTGCTTCCCCTGACCTCAGGCGGCATGATTGCCGGCTCCATGCTGGTGTTCATTCCCGCAGTCGGAGAGTACATTATCCCGGAGCTCCTCGGAGGACCGTACAATATCCTCATCGGACAGCAGCTCTGGATAGACTTCTCCAACAACCATGACTGGCCGAAGGCGGCTGCAATAGCTGTTGCAATGCTGCTCTTCCTGCTTGTTCCCATAATCTGGTACTTTAAGCAGCAGAAAAACGAGGGAGTTTCAAAATGAGCGGTCCCGCACCTGAAGTAAAGTCAGTCTGGAGACTTATAGTCCTGGCACTGGGCTTCTTTTTCCTGTACATGCCGATCATCGTGCTGATCGTATATTCGTTCAACGACTCCCAGCTTGTGACGGTATGGTCAAAGTTCTCCCTGCGCTGGTACAAGGAGCTTTTTGTGGGTGTGCAGCAGCAGAGCGAGGCGATAAGGTCCGGCGTCCTGCTCTCGCTGACCATCGGCTTCTTCTCCGCGTCGTTCGCCGTTGTCCTCGGAACGATATCGGCGTTCGTCCTCACGAGGTTTGACTCGTTCAGGACGAAGACGCTGTTCTCCTTCCTGACCACGGCGCCGATGGTTCTGCCTGATGTCATCATCGGACTCGCCCTCATGCTGCTCTTTGTCGCCCTTGAGAACATGACCGGCGGGCTCTACGACTGGCTCAACGGCATGAAGGTTGAGGAGGGCACGCTCTGGAGCGGCATCCATTCCGCGCTCACCTACTGCGCGTCAAAGATTGCCGGATGGCCCGAGAAGGGCGCGTTCACCATCTGGCTCGCGATGGTCACCCTGACCTCAGCCTATGTCTCGGTCGTTGTCAGGACGAGGCTTCAGGAGATGGACAACAGCATCGAGGAGGCTGCCATGGATCTCGGCGCCACTCCGCTGAAGACGTTCTTCGTGATTACCATCCCGTCGCTGTTCCCCGCGATACTGTCGGGATGGCTCCTTGCCTTCACGATTTCCATGGATGATGTGGTCATCACCCAGTTCGTCTCGGGACCCGGCGCAAAGACTCTGCCTATCGTGGTGTTCTCGAGCGTCAGAAGAGGCGTAAGCCCGACCATCAACGCGCTTGCCTCGATAATCGTCCTCGTGGTCTCAGTCTGCACATTCATTGTCTGGTACACCATGCACCGTAAGGACAAGAAGCGCCAGCGCGAGTACGGCATGATGTCCGTAAGGCAGAAAGCCGAGAGGGAGAAGTCTGACACTCCCAAGGCGTGAGCCGGGCCTTAACGGTTGAATTCACCCGGTGCCGCCTTTGTGCGGCACTTTTTTTGCGGCGCTGCAACCAGGCGTCTGCTTCCGTATATATTTCCTGATTGCCTGTCTCTCTGACATACCTGACTGTTTCTTGCTGAAGCTGGATTTACCCGTTGCGAAATACGAATCTATGAATTATTATTCTTATATAAGGTAAGGCTAACATTACTATGTTTGATTTTCTTAAATCTCTGACTCCTGACTCAATATACGAGGCGCTCATCCTCCGCCAGGTGAAGGTAGCCCATGTCAACGAAGGCCGTATCCGCTTCGTCTATGACGGCCTTAAGAAGGATGACGGAATATACCGCAGCATCTGCGATGCGCTTGACGCTGAAGACGGCATTACTGACTGGAACGTCAACCGGGTGACCGGAAGCATCACCGTGTACTACGACAGGGACAAGGTCAGAAAGGGATCGCTTTTTGACAGGCTGATTGACAGCGCTTTCCGGATATACAGGAAGAATAAATAATGACGACAAACAGAGTACCGGGATTTTCCGAGGGATACAGGCTGGGGCAGGCATTCGCCGATATGATGTTCTCAAACCGCGGAATGGTGATTGCGCACCGCATCCCGGGGAGACGCCGCTACAGCTGTGAGGCCATAAAGGGCAGGCCGGAGGTCTGCGCGCGCATTGAGGAGCTCCTTCTCGGTCTTGACGGCTTTGACAGCGTCAGGGTTTCTCCGGTAACCGGCTCAGTCACAGCCGAGTACTCGGTGCCGGAGGAGACCGCAGACCTGGTCTTTGACGCGCTGTCGCATGCCGTTGCCGGAAAGCACGCTCTTCAGGAGCAGACTGTGATTCCGACAGGAATCGTTACCGCAGGCGACAACATCTACGATATCTTCCGGGGACTCAAGAAGGGCATACTGACCTTCCTCGATCATACCGGTCCGGCTTTTTTCACCAGGATCGCCGGCTTCGCGCTTCTTGCCTACGGCATCAACAGGGTGGTGTTCCAGGGGGACAGGCCGTCAGGAACGCAGATCCTCTTCTGGGGACTCGCGCTCCTTCTGCGTCCAACCCATCTGGAGATAAAGGATTTTACCAAGCCGGCCGCCAGGCTCATGAAAAAGGCCCGGGCCGTTGGAGGTCGCTGAAATGCCTGAATGCAGGACTTATTCGGTATTGATTGGATCAGCTCCCGTGGGAAGGGCGGCGCTCCTCGCCGAGGCGAGGGCGAGAGCCATCCCCAATGTAAGAGGAGCACTTATATCAGGTGACATGGTTAAGGTCACCGTTGACGCGAAAGCTGCCGGCAGTATCGCCGCAATAGCGTCTGAAGTCAGAAGGATCTTCGCTCCGCGCAGTCTCCCTGCGGCAGTACGGCAGGGCGGAAAGGCCGTTCCGGCGCAGCGGGCATCCGCAGCCGTCAGGAGCGCTCCTTTGCAGAGTGCGTCATCCGAGGCTGATGAGTTCGAGAAGGAGTTCAGGGGTCACAAGCGCAGCGCGATAGTATCGCTCGTCTGCTTCGGCGCGTTCCTGGGGCTCAAGTACCTGGCACCGCAGCTTTATGCCTCAACAGGGCTAATCAGGAGCGCGGCCGTGCTCCTGATGTCAGCAGAGCTGTTCAGGGGCGGCATAGCAGGGGCGGTGAAGGAGAGAAGGCCGAACGCCGACACGCTCACTGTAACGGCTGTGACTGCGTCTGTTCTTGCCGGGAAGCCTGAGTCTAGCCTCACGCTTCTTGCCATATCGAATTTCTCCGAGATGCTTACCTCCCTTGCCGCCAGGCGTGCGAGGACCAATATCAGCCGCCTTGTCGGACTCAATGTCAGGGACGTCTGGATCCGGGAGAACAGCATTGAGAAAAAGGTCCCGCTCAAATCGGTAAGGCCCGGCATGACCGTCCTGGTGTTCACCGGCGAGAAGATCCCTGTCGACGGGACGGTTATAGAGGGAATGGCGGCAGTTGACCAGGCAGCGCTCACCGGCGAGTCGCGCCCCGCCGACAAGAAGGCCGGCGACAGGGCATTTGCCGGAAGCGTCGTCATGCTCGGCAATCTTGCGATAAGGGCTGACCGGGTCGGCGATGACACCTCTCTTTCAAGAATCATCCATATGGTCGAGGACGCCAACAAGACCAGGGCACCGGTGCAGAACTATGCGGATCACATGGCGTCCATGCTTGTGCCGGTCTCGTTCATCGGCGCTCTCGTCGTATACCTTGCGACCCGCGACATATCGCGAGTCCTCAACATGCTTTTCATCGATTTCTCCTGCGGTCTCAAGCTCTCGACCGCGACGGCAATATCAGCCGCCATCAGCCGCTGTGCCCGCTCCGGAATACTGATAAAGGGCGGATCATTCATCGAGGCTGCGGCAGGCGTCAACTCGGTTGTGCTCGACAAGACCGGAACAATCACCAACGGACGCCCTGAGGTGGTCAACATAACTGCCGCCGACGGCTGCTCCGGCGAGACAGTCCTCAGGGCAGCAGCCTCAGCCGAGGTCCACTCCACCCATCCCCTTGCCATCTCCGTCCTTGACGAGATCAGGAAGCAGGGGCTTGATATCCCCGGCCATACCGAGGCCGAGACGGTAATCGGCCGCGGAATCAGGGCAGAGGTTGAGGCATTTGACGGATTCTCAGGAGGCGAGGTCCTTGTCGGATCCCTTGCCTTCATGAAGGAGAACTCCGTAACCGGAGTCAGGGAGCCTGAGAAGCAGAGCCCCGCAGCAAGCGTGATCTATGTTTCTGGCGCCGGGAAGTTCATGGGCGCGCTTGAGATCTCAGATTCCGTGAGGGGTGATTTCAGGAGGGCGATAAACCGCCTGCGCTACCAGGGCGTGGAGGAGATAATGATGCTCACCGGCGACAACCGCGAGGCGGCCGCTGCCATAGCGTCATCGCTCGGTCTTGACGCCTTTGAGGCGGAAGTCCTGCCTGAGGACAAGGCGAACATCGTGAACCGCGTGAAGAACAAGGGCGTGACGCTGATGTGCGGGGACGGCATCAATGATGCCCCTGCGCTTGCCTACGCTGATATCGGCGTCGCAATGGGCAAGGGCTGCACTGACACTGCGATGGAGACAGCCGATGTCACGATCAACTCTGACGATCCGCTGAAGCTCCCGGAGTTTGTCAGCATCGGAAAGAAGACGATGGGAATCGTCCATTTCAATTTCGGCGTGACAATTGTGGTAAATTCCATAGCCATGACGCTCGGCGCCATGGGCATGATTACACCGCTCCTTGCCACGCTTGTTCACAATGCGTCGACTCTGGGCGTAGTGCTCAACAGTTCGAGAATACTGGTTTCAAAGGACGGGACTTACCGGCGCGGCCAGCGCTCCGGCAATCTTCCGGCGTTGAATTCAGCCGCGGAAAAGCATAAGGCCGCGTAAACAGGAGAATGAAAAATGGCATTTTTTACCAAAGGAATCGTAATCAGCTTTGTTGCCGGCATCGCTGCCGGAGTGATCGGCTCCCGCCTCTATGAGAGCCACAAGAGCCAGATCCAGTCAGGCCTCGGCTCCCTCAGGAACCGTTTCGCT
>Ga0256404_1001217_pt1 | contig 64099 bp, 50 predicted proteins | sample RumenRJG_01DNA_FD_185990 | JGI IMG/M metagenome (GOLD analysis project Ga0256404, IMG submission 185990) | Bovine rumen microbial communities from Lethbridge, Alberta, Canada - RJG_01 | ecosystem: Host-associated > Mammals > Digestive system > Stomach > Rumen | place: Canada: Alberta | collected...
GGGGTGCAAGAATTATATGAATATGGATCATCTGAACGAAATCGCAGATGAATCATATGAGTATATAGATTGAATTCAACCACTACAAGGGGATTTTAAAATTTGCGCAAAACTATTGACACTATCGAGTTCCTTTGTGGAAGATACGTGACAATTATGAGAAACATGTTTAGTGTTTGGAAAGATATTTCCATGTGAAAAACTATGCTCTAAGTTCAACTGAACGAGAATGAATAATCAAATTTCAGAAAAATAGTGCCCTCCGCTTGTCCGAACATGACATCAGATTATATATGCATATATTTTACTTGCGATTATTTAGCATTCGCTAAAGAAAGGGTTAGAATTTTAATTGTAAACATGACGGTTTCATGTTATTATTATTGCGGAATATAAAAATTATGCAACTAAATGTGATTGATATCAGGCGGGTGTTATATATTGCTATTTTCAGACATTGAGACAAACAAAAAAATAATCTGTGGTGCATTTAAAAAACTAAAGTCTTACTATTACTATGATAAGTCAATGTTGTTTAACAAACTAACCTTGGCCGTTTGGGAAAACAATTATGTGCTAATGGATAAACGTATTGCCCAGCTTGCTGATTTTCTTTGTTCATTAGAAAGGACGGTAGATTACGATTATCTGCAGCAATTATTCTTAGGTATAGAATTGATGCCAATGCCTAAAGCATTTGATGAGCCTGATAAGAATGGATGCGGATATGTGGTACAAAATGCTATTCCTAAATATTGTACGCTTAACAAGGTGAATTTTTATATAAAAGCTCCAGTCGAGTTACTAATATTGGATGTGATATGGACGCTTTTGATTGGGAAAATTGCTAATGATCAAAAGTCCATTTCTCCTAAAACATATGCAAATAAATTGCGCGTTAGGGAATTGTATTTGGATGATGAAAACCTTTTAACCAGTATAAATTTTGATTCTAATAGAATGTTCTATCCGTATTTTCAGCAGTATGCCAAATGGAGAAACCGCGCATTTAAGAAAATAGAAGAAAGATACAAAAACCAAAAAGACAGTATTTTATTATCGCTGGATATCAAAAGTTACTATTATTCTGTAGGTTTTGATTTTAAAGTTTTAGATTTATATTTATGTTCTGACAAACGATTGAAGGATATTGCACCCTTAACGAATGTAATTAGGAAAATATATTTAATTTATACAACTGAAGTGAAAAAATATCGTGAGTCTGTAGTTGCAGATTGTAAAAAGGGAGAATGTATATTTCCTCTCGGTTTGCATAGCAGCATGTTACTGGCAAATTTGTATCTGACTGAATTGGATCGAAAGATACAAAAGCAACTTGCTCCGGCTTATTATGGAAGGTATGTAGATGATATATTGTTGGTCATTGACAAACCGCCTGGAGTTGATATTGAAATTGAAAGTATTTTAAAAGAAACATTAATAAAAAAAGAAATTGTAACATTTATAGATGATGAAAACTACAAGATTTTGCTCCCTTCTAGTAATAGTACTGGTTCCATGGTTCTTCAAAAAGAAAAGATAAAATGTGTTTGCTTTGATTATGATGAACCGGATGCATTAATCCGACTATTGAACGAGGCAGCAGATATCAAAGCAAGCATGAGTGAAGGAAACCTGATGCCCGACATTGACTTTAGTGAAAAATCTTTTCATCAGCAAGCCTATTCTTTGGGAGATGGGGCTGGTGTGTTAAAAATCAGGAATCTTTTGTTTTCTTCTAATAATTTTGCTGCGACTTTGTTTATAAACAGTTTAATTCGTGCAAGTAAGAATGTTGATATAGAGGAGACAGCGCATTGGCGGTATATCAACTTGCAATTAAAACAAATTTTGCAATTTTACAATGGTGGGCAGGCAATTTTATACAGGTCGGCTTGGATCAGCGTATTTACTTTAACTTTAATGAACGAGCGTTATGATTACTTTGTACGCTTCTTTTTACAGCTATACGATGCGATAAATGAACTGACTGCGACTACAATTGAATTTATTAATCCCGGAAAAACAGAAGTTTTGCTAAAAAGAATAAAAGATTTACTTTTTGAACAATTAAAGATGGCCATGTCCGTAGCCTTAGCACCGTTTGCTATCGAAGACGTAAAAGAAAAAATAATTATTAAAATTGGCCAAAAAATAGTTCGTATTGGTGATGCATTATGGCAGGACGTCTTTTCCAATGCAAAAGATATACGTAAAGCCAACCTTTATAATCAACATTATGTAGCTTTTCCGCTGTTAAATTATATAAAATATGCCGTAGATGGGGAAGTATCGTTAACGTACTTTGATTTTGACGAAATAACGAAAATAAAATTGGAAAAGCATGTAAATGAAGATGATTATCTTCCGCTTGATAAGCGTAAGTTGGAATTCAGTCCCCGGTTTATCCATTTTGATGAATTGATTTTGGCAAGTTTTTTGTTTCAATTGGTAATGACTGGAGAAACATCAATCCTGAACAAAGACAATCTTATCGACCGGTTTTTAAATATAAATAAATTAACCAGCAAATTAACGCTAAATGCAAAAATAATAACGGATTTTGAATTTAAAAAAACAAAGAATACACAGCTGTGCAGTATGGCAGTGATGTCTGAAATTAATGAATACAACAAAATGAAGAAAGACAGGCTCAAGGTTGCTATTGCAAGTATTTGGCTGGACGAAGAAAATGATGTAACCCCGGTTCTTAAGCATCCCCTATACAAATTAACACCAAAAAGCAAGAAGGATTTATATCGCCTGCTCAATGAAGCCAAAAGAAACCATACGGATATGATAGTATTTCCAGAATATTATTTGCCAGTGCAATGGCTTCCAGAAATCTTGAATTTTTCGCGCCTGAATTCTATTGCTATTATAAGCGGTCTTCGCTATATAGTAGTGGGTAAAAGAACGTATAATATTCTTACTATTATTCAGCCGTTTGCATATGGATTTTATGACTGTATTTATAAATACACACTGCCGTTGTTAAGAGAAAAAAATCATTATGCGCCGGCAGAAGTTAAAGCATTGAAAGAAAAAGAACTGGATTGTTTTGATCCGAGTACTCCTTATCTGTACGTAATTAAATGGAATAATATTACGTATAGCAATCTTGTTTGTTATGAATTAACCAATATTTTATACAGATATATATTGCGGGGCAGAATTGATATGCTGCTTATACCGGAATTGAATAAAGATACTGCGTATTTTTCAAGCATTGTGGAGTCTACCTGTCGCGATTTACATTGCTTTGTGATACAGGTAAACACTTCCAAATATGGAGACTCGCGAATTACAGGCCCATATAATTCACTGTTTAAAGATAGTATAAAGGTGAAAGGCGGAAGAAATAGTGTCTTATTATTGGATACAGTGGACTTTAGCGAACTACACAAAATGAGGAAAACGTACCTTGTCGGTGATAGCCATGGTTTGGAAACAGAAGATAAAAGCACGGAAACAAATAAACAAGAAGATAATAGGCATATAAAAAAGCCACCAGCTGGTTTTTGTGATGAGAGAGGTTAAAAATGAAACATAACGAAGAGTATTACAAGCAAATTGTTTATTCCTGCTTGAATGAGAACATACCAACGAAGAATACTTTTGCAAGTATTCTTCATATGAGTGAAAAATATGATATAGAACAATTAGGTGTATTGATTTGTGCCCTTGCTAATTATGCAGCGTTGGCAGAAATAACCTATGTTTATGCTATATGGGGACTAAACAAGGGACTAAACACTATTAAGGGAACAGACTATGTTCCATTTTCAGAAGAAGAACTTGCGGAAAAGTTGACGGTTAAAGTGATTTACATGATGAAGCGGTTATTCGTTGAAAATAAAAACGTTGTGGTTTTGGAAGTCCGCAGTGCTGCCAACGAAACAATTCAGTATGATGGTATAGAATATATTTTAAATAACGATTTGAAGATAGTAAGATTAGATGAAGTGCCTTCTGTTGAAAAGAAGCTTTGGCAAAAATTTGAGGAAAAGAATTGTTTCTTAAGTAAAGCAGCTAAAAGCAATATTTCTTTGGAAGAGTTATTGGCTTTGTTAGATTGCGAAAAATTATTTTCGTTACTTGAAATCCCGTATCATGAGAACTATTTTGAAATCACGACAAAATTAGCTGAGCTTCGCTTTATAGTGGAAAACAGCATTGGAAAATTTACTATTACAAATTTAGGTGCACTATTATTGGCCAGGGATTTGAAGCATTTCCCAAGCGTAGAATACAAGGCTGTACGGGTAATTATCTATGAGGGTTCTGATGTAATTGCGCCGGCACAGGAAAAAAATGGTCATAAAGGGTATATGATTGGGTTCGAGGGGCTGATTAATTATATTTTTAAAAGCTTACCCTCTGTCACGAATGTTGATTCGGGAGTTGAGCAAATGGTTTATGCATATCCCAGGCTATCTATTCGTGAACTTGTAGCCAATGCTCTTATACATCAGGATTTTAATGAAAAGGGGGCGCCTACCGTTTCAATTTTTTCCGATCATATAGAAATTACCAATCCAGGAAAACCTTTAATTGATATAAAGCGTTTTATTGATCATCCGCCTGTATCACGTAATGAATCATTGGTAATGGCTATGCGAAAGGCTGGTCTTTGTGAATCCCGTGGCAGCGGATATGATAAAGTAGTGTCCTATATTGAAAGTTATAATTTGCCAGCGCCGGTGCTTACAGAATATGAAGAGGGTACAAAAGTGAGTTTGTTTTCAAAAAGGGGTTTTGGTTTAATGAGCAAAGACGAAAGGGTTAAAGCCTGTTATGCACATACGTGTTTAAATTATGTACAAAATAAAATTACAAACAATACAAGTTTGAGAAAAAGATTTAAGCTTGACGAAAGCGACAGATACAAAGTTTCCCGTGTTTTTACTGATGCATGTGCAGAAGGTCTGATACATCAAAAAATGGGTACGGGTATGAAAAACAGAGAATATGTTCCGTTTTGGGCGGCTGCTTCTGAAATTTAGTTGCAGCTGTTTGCAAAAGGCAGAGAAAAAATGGCTAACGTGGTGATGTGGACGTTTGCGTTTATATTTTACAATAAACAGTTATCACGGGTTAGTGTTTTGTATAATGCTAGACAGGCCATATTGTGAGATATAAAAAATGGAATTTTTCATATCTAACGCATTAACTTGACGGTATTCAAAAAGGTGTACTGAAAAAATGGCTGACAGAATAATTAACTGGGAACGTTTTAAATTAACAAATAATGATGAACGGGGCGTTCAACTTAGATTTGAGGACTTATGTCGTCAATTATTTATACGCGAATACCTTTCCGGTAATAAGATTGTAAAATATGTTTATAGCATTCCCAATAATCCGGGAATTGAAGCTGAACCGGTACTGGATGAGATTAATAACAAATGGCTTGGGTACCAGGCTAAGTTTTTTGATAGTCGCACTAACTATAATCAAATATTGGATTCTGCCCAAAAGACGGTGGAGAATTATGCCGGAAAAGTTGATATCGTATTCTTATATTGTAATAAATCATTATCAATAAAAGCGAAAGATTACCAAAAAGCTGAGAAACTATTGTATGAAAACAAAATTAAGCTGATACCTGTCCCAAGTGATGCCATTTTTGATCAGGTTAGGAAATATCCGGACTTGGCGATGTTTTATTTTGGGCAGCATCCCATTAATCATGTGTGGTTAATGAAGCATAACCATCGTATGTTAGTCCATATGGGTGAACGTTTTAATGCCGATTTTAATGTTGATACGCACAATGATTGGGCTTTATCATGCTTTTTGCATACTGAGATAGCGGTAAATTATTTAAATGAAAGAAAGCAAAGCTGTCTTTCAAGGATAAATTCTTATCAACACAAGGGTTGTGAATTTAAGGAGTATCTTACTATATTGAACAAGGAAGTTCTCGATCTTCCTGATATTGCGGCTGAAAATATTAAAGACTCTTTTTACTGGTTTGATAAGGTTTATTTTTCTGTTAAGAAATACTATAAGAAAATTGAAAATGAAAAAGACCGTACAAAGAAAAAGAGTGATAAATTGTATAAAGTATACAGAAGTAATGAAATCTCTGGCAAACGGAAAGAAGCAGCGAAACAAAAATATTTTGAGGCTAAATACAGATGGGAAACATTAAATGATTTACTTAGCATAATATTACCGTTAAGCATTTCAGATTATGAAAAAAAGTTAATTACAGGAAAAGCGCTGTCTGTTACAGGAAAAGCTGGTGTTGGGAAATCACAATTACTTGCGAATGCAATTAGTTTGCTGATAGAAAGTGGGCAGAACGCTTTATTGTTACTCGGTCATTTGTTTTGTACGGATCAGCCGATGCCGATACAGATTATAGAAAAGTGTAATTTAAATTTTTCCTTTAATGAATTAATTGACATACTAGAAGTGTTGGGTGAGCGGGATAATAGGGTTGTTCCACTTTTTATTGATGCAATTAATGAAACTTGGAATTATTCTTTATGGAAAGATGCGCTTCCTATAATTATAGATAAAGTTGAATCATGTACTTATGTAAAATTAGTATTTTCTTATCGGCCGGAATATGAGAAATATCTTTTGAGTACGGAATTGGTAAAAAAAATCAAGGAAAGTAATATTTGTCATATTATTCATAATGGGTTTGCAGATAATTCGCTGGCCGCAAGGAAACGTTTTTTTAATCATTATGGTATACCATTTACACCAAATGAATATTTCAATTACGAATTGGACAATCCTTTGTTTCTTAAATTATACTGTAAGGCCTATAAAGAAGGGGATGTTTCTTTACCGTTATTGTATGAAAGAATACTTGCTAGCGTAAACGAAAAATTTCATATCATTTTTCAAAAGAGACTACAAGATTTGCGCTACTTGGAAACAGAAGATTTGATAACTCCTTTTATTATTGAATTAGCTGATAATTTGATTGTTAAAGCTGATAAGCGTATTTTAAAAGACGAATTGATACAATTCAAATGTTGGCAACAGGTAGGAATTCCGGCGCACTCATTTATACCTCACGTGGTAAGGGAAAACTTGCTTTATACTTTTGTGGATGAAAAAGGAGAACATTACTTTTTTGCTTATGATCAAATGAATGATTATTATTGTGCAAAAGCACTGGTCAGACGTTGCAGTTCCAAGGCGGAACTACGGAATAAATTAGTAGAAGAGTTTCTTTGCATAAATAATGGCATGATAGGTAAATTAGATAATGTTGATTTGTTCGTTAATACTTGTGCTATTTATGCTGATTGCAGCAAAGAAAAAGGGGAATTTTGTATAGATATACTCGATAAAGTTACAGATGAAAATGATCGGGAGGAATTGCTGGACAGACTGGTTCTTTCGTTTATGTGGAGAAACAAAGATACAGTTTCTGGTCAGTTTTTTTTAGATTTATGCAGGAAGTACTCTGCGGAAGTAGGTACTTTCTGGAAAGTGCTGATTAGTAACAGCGTTAAGATTAACCATCCTTTAAATGCAGATTTTCTCCATTCTTTACTTTTAAGCTATGATTTGAATAAGCGCGACTATGTTTGGACGACCTATATTAATGATACTTTTTCAACTGAAGATAATATAATTGTTCAAATGATACACGGGTATGTTAAAGGCGAAAAAATCGTCATGCATAATGCTGAACAGACAAGGTTATTATTAACGTTGTTCGGCTGGTTTTTGACTTCATCTTCGCGGGAATTACGGGATTATACATCTAAAGCGATGATTGAAATTTTAAAAGATAATTTTGCTCTTTGCGAAGTATTGCTTAGAAAATTTGAAAGCGTTAACGATCCTTATGTGATTCAGCGTCTGTATGGTATTGTATTTGGCGCATGCTGTAAACGACAGGGAAATCAGTTAGATATATACAAAACTCTTGCTGAATATGTTTATGAGACGGTTTTTAATCAGGAATCTGTATATCCGGACATTTTGTTGCGCGATTATGCACGCCTGATAATAGAACGGTTTTTATGGGAGCAACCGGTTTATGACGGGGTTATTAATAAACTGAAAATTAAACCGCCATATAACTCTGAACCAATTCCTGTTGTGGAAGAGGATTATTTAAAGTTGGATTGTACGGGCGGAATAAGATGCATAAAGTCGTCAATGCATTTTGTTGACAAAGGATTCTATGGGGACTTTGGAAGATATGTTTTTCAGAGTGCGTTAAGCAATTTTGAGGTAGACCATAACTGTATTTTTAATTATGCTATGCATTTTATTATTCTTGTTTTAGGCTATAAAGAAGAAATGTTTGGAGATAATGATCTTCGCTTGGACAAGTATAATTTTAATAGAGACAATACAATAAAAATTGAACGCATAGGGAAAAAATACCAATGGATTGCATTGTACAATATTCTTGCCAGAGTAGCGGATCATTATAAGATGAAACGCCGTTATGATGACGAACCTGACGAAATTCAATATGAGGGGCCATGGACATTGTATTTACGTGATTTTGATCCAACACTCAATCAAAGTTTTATGAAATGTAAAGATGTGCCGGTTCTCTCTATGATTGATAAGTTTCTCGCAGAAGCTCGGGAGGAGAATAACCAAAAGCTTTTAACATTGAAAGGGCATGAAGAAGAATGGTTAGGGGAAGAAGGGAGTTTTTTCCGAAATTTAAAGAATGCCCTTTTACTTGAAGATGACAGTGGGAAACAGTGGTTAGCATTAACGAATTACTGCGGAACGAATGGGAAAAATCTGCTAAATGAAGGTTTAGCGGTATGGAGTTGGCTTTATGCCTTTTTTGTAACTCCGGAGCAAGAAAGAATGCTTTTGCAGTTGAACGCGGAAGGAAATGATTTGCGTTGTTTTGACTATAGAAGCAATACGATATACACATTATTTAACAGAGAATTTCCTTGGGCAGATGGGAGTGAATTATATAAAAAACAGGCTTGGGTTGAGCCAGTCATAAATAATGTGAGGGCAAGTCTGAACCAATTATTTATTAAAAATATTGGAAAAATAATGCATGCTTCGTACGATTGGGCATGGGATGCAGAGTATGATGCGACAAAATCAGAAACTGTGATTTGGAGTTTACCGTGCGCAGAATTGATAGAGACTTTGAAATTAAAACAACAAGAATATGACAGTTTCTACTATGATAATAATGGTCAACTTGCTGCGTTTGATGTGAGGAGAGTACAAGATAACGGCAGGGCGGTAATACGAAAAGATTTGCTTGATAAGTTTTTGGCAGAACGGAAATTGCGTTTAATATGGATTGTTAATGCAGAAAAAGAGATACACAATCCTGTCACTCGTCTAGTTTCGCAATATAGTGAGTGGACTGGTGTTTTATCTTATAATGGTTCAGATATTAATGGCAGGTTGTGGAGAATTAAGAAGTAGATTCATTCGAATCAATTGTTAATGTAGTCGATTCTAAAGGCTAATGTTATTCAGACGCAGTTGCTGTTTAAACATGTGTTACAAGGAATAAAATTATAATGAACAAACATATTAGCAAAGATTTTGGTGGTATTTTAAAATTTGAACAACAGGGGATTCTGCATAATACCCACTTTCGCGTACATGACGATTTGGTTTTGTTACTTTCCGATTCAATTGATTGTCGAAAGGCAATTTATGATTCTTCAATGTCTGCTATAACAGGAAATGAAGAGGATAAATGGCTTTTCGGGCTTACATAAAGTGGATACAGTGTTGCTTTTTACAAACCTGCCGGTCTTTAAGTTCATATATCTGCTCCTGTAGATCTTGGCAAAGCAAGCTTCAAAACACCTGTAATTTTGCAGTCTGCATCACCTGATATTGTAGAACTTAGCACGTTTGGTGTCAGTGAGTTTAGGGGCGGCATTATGGATTTGCTGCAGTTACCCGGTAAAGCAGTGGCTGAGAAATATTTTAGAGAAAAATGCATAGAATTCCGTGATAAAGAAACTTCTACAACTACTTTTCCCGTATATGTTAATGGGGAGAGTTTTGATGTTACCTATACAGTAAGCTTAAGTGATTATTCCACGGAAACGGGGATGGTTCCAGATTTGAGGAAGAATATTCATTCAGCGCTACAGTTCCATTTGGTTAACCCTATTTTTTCTAGGCTTAAAAGGCATATTAGAGCAGATAAAGTCAGTATATAAGTCCTGTCGGAAAAGGAAGGCGGTTTAAGATATGAATTTTTACGAAGAGCATTTTGTTGCTTTTTTAGATATATTGGGCTTTAAAGATATCATAAATACAAAAGAATTTGAGGATGTACAGCGGATTTTCAGTTCGATAATTGACAGTAACGCCAGTGTTAAAAACTTGAATAAAACTGGAGAAATAGATGTTAGTGTACAAAACAAGAAAGAACTGGAAAACTATAATGAAGCGCTTTTTAATGCGAAGATTTATATTATGTCAGATAGTATAGTAATTGCTGTGAGATGCGATTGTTCGGAATCATTGGCTGCGGTTATTAATATTTGTAATATGATACAGCAACAATTATATAAATTGGAGACACCAGTTCTCTTGCGTGGTGCTATTGCCAAGGGTTCATTTTATATGGGAAGTTTGAATGACAGTTGCTCTAAAAATACTCTGGTTTTCGGAAAAGGACTTGTAGATGCATATTTGGCTCAGGAAAATTATGCGGTTTACCCTAGGGTGATAGTATCTCAGGAAGTAATGACGGGTTACAAAACTTCCATTACTCCTAATAATATGTTGCCCGTAGATGAAGATGATGGATATCATTATTTAGACACGTTATCTGAGTATCTAATTCCTGCTGACTTTGATAATGGGAATGATGAAAACAGACAAGGTGATTTGGAATATTTTACCCAAAAATTTGTGAGCAGTGATTCATATAAAAGCATAAATAAACTCATTAATGATAAGTTAATGCGTTATAATGATGTTAATTTGCGTAAAAAATATATTTGGTTGGCTCGAGAGATAGAGCGGATAAAGGAAAATTATCTTAAAAAACATGGTAAAATTTTAATGACAGAGGTATATGCGTCACCGAGTTAATTATATACTGTTGTTACCGGGATGGTTTCTTCAGGATGTGTACAAAAATGTATACAGGAGGCAAATTTAATCTTCCATATTGGATGCTTTGCCTTTCACCATTTTGATTACATCCCCGATGGAGTATTTGCTTTTGGCAATTGCATCCATCAGTTCTTCGGCCTGCATGCTGTCACGCAAGCGGATTAAACGAAGCAGTTCCTCTTTATCTGTTTCATACCTGGCTTTTGATTTTGCCAGCAGTTCCTTTTGTTTTTCAATCTTGGTTAAGGTGTCAAAACAAGGAAGTTAGAAATTCCCTGTAGACACACTACCGCATTTTTTCAAAAATCAAATCTGTTTTTGGCTTTTCTTTTTACGTTTTACGGAAAAAATCGTTGTTTTCTACATTAGTAAACGTCTCCTGTCCATATTTTTTACTCGGTCATCGGCAAAAGGGGACAGTTGTCCCGTTGCGTGCGCATATACTTGCGTAACTTGTTGAAGTTATAGGCCATCACCTTGCATATCACAAATGCCTTAGAACGGATTTTTCCAAGCACCGGGATCGTATCAATGTGGTATTTCCTTCGTAAAACAGAAGGGATGCCTTCAATCGCATTGCGTTTGCGAGCCAGTTTACGGTATTCTTCTGTGGACATTTTCCGCAGGTAGTTAGCCCTGTCGGCCATCTTCTGCGATACGTGTACCGCATAGTCTTTTCTCTGTTCCTTTGCTTTACAACGGTCTTTATACGGAGACAGGGATCCGTCTTCCTTGCGGTCAGCCTGTTCCCGAATGACACGGGCCAGGAGCTGGTATTCCGTATGCTCGTGCCAACGGTCGCCCGCCATAGCTTTTTCTATCGTGTTGGCTTCTTGCAACGCCTGTTCCAGGCGGGACTCCACGTCATCTCCCTTGCAATAATAAACAATCTTGTTGTAATCTTCCTCGTCAAGGTAATGCCGAAGCGTATCCGGGAGCAACGCATCTGCCCCAAGACGGTGCATCAGCTTCACGGCTTTGGCGCAGGTGGCATACACGATTTCCAACCGGGTCATCCGCTTGCAACGGGACGCTACCATCAGGCTGTCCATCCGCTTGACGTTGCCCTTCAGTTGCATATACTCTGCGTACACCTCGTTGAGTTGTTCCATCTCTTCCTGCAGAAGATTACGCCCTGTTTCCTGTTCGAACTGGGCGATACGTTCACGGAACCGGCTGAACGTCCGGTCACTTACAGGCTGCTCTTCCAGTTGGGTCGTGTGCAACGCATACTGGTAACGGACATCGAAGCAGATGGATGCTACCAATTCCTCATCGCTCAGGCCATGTTCTTCCTTGAGCATCAGGGCGCCAACAATGAAGTTAACCGGTGTATTGGGGCGAGAGAATTTTTGGTCGCTATAAAGGACAGAAAAGCGGTCTTCGTTAATTGCGGGAAACACAATATCCGCAAATTCCTGACACCAGGAATTCCGTAGCATTTTCTGAGAGCGGGGGGACAGGTTTATAAAACTGTCATGCAGTGTAAGCTGCTGGCTTTCGTTACGTTTAAAGGACATGGGACTACCTCCGTCGTTACTTTGTTTCTGTTTCTTTTAATTCGACAGAGGCGTCTCATATGCCTTGTGGAAAACTAAATATTTAGTAGTTTTGACACCTTAACCAATGTTAGAACTATATGAAAATATCAGGGCAAGGCGCATCGCGTTACACATGACGCAGCAGGAATTGGCAAAAAAACTGGGCTATAAATCCACGTCTACGATTGCAAAAATAGAATCCGGCACTCTGCAAAGTAAAAAAACAAAAACCAGGTTTTATATTCGTAATATGATACGGCGAAAATGGTGTATCTTTGCTCTGGCTTGAGCATTACAAATATTCGAGCAGTTGTGTTATAATAAACATATCTTAAATGGAGATTAAATAATGAAGAAGAGTATTATAGATTATCCTGAATTCTGTGATGCATTACGAAATAATGAAATCGTTTTTCTCTTTGGTACTGGTATATCCAGTTCATTAACTGGAAAACTTTATGGTTGGTATAAATGGATAGTGGATGGTATAGATAGGTTAAAGGATTTGGAAATAGCTCAAACATTAAAGGAAAAACTCCAAAAGGATTCTTCGACAGACAATATGATTTTTGTTGTTGGTGAGGTTATATGTCAGGCGAAAGAAGATGGAGTTTATGATGATTGGATGAAAAACTCTTTTGAAAAAAATCAGATTGCCAATGAAGAACTGGTTAGGACATTGAAAAAGATAACGGCTATCAATGATGTTATAGCAACAACAAATTATGATTTGCTGTTAGAAAATGCGACGGGTCTCCGTTCAGTGTCTTATGAACAACCGGATCAGGCTTTTTTTATGTTAGATCAAAAGAGGGCAGATACGGTTATTCATATCCATGGCATTTATGATTCCAATCATAATATTGATAGTATTATAGCTAGCAAATCACAGTATGAACGTGTGCTGAATGATAAAGGCGCTCAATTTATTCAACATATTTTAGGTACCAGAACATTGATTTTTGTAGGATGCGGAAAAACTACGGAAGATGTCAATGTCTCACAATTTGTTGAATTTGCGAAGAAGTATTTGAAGTTGGAACGCCCATATTTCTTTTTGTTTAATGAAAAGAGTCCGATAATCGGATTGCCGGATAATATTTCTCCGGTTCCTTATGGCGATGAGTATAATGATTTGCCTGCATTTTTAGAAGACATGATTCAGGAACGGATACGTGCAAAGATTGGAACTTCTAATCTGATTGGAAGAACTATTTATACAAATCATTCTACTGATATTTATGGTCTGGCAGAATATCATTACACAAATGAATATTTGAAATTTTGTGGCAGAAAGAAAGAACTCGGGCGGTTAAAGGCATTTCTTGAGCAAGATACTGAAACAATGTGGTGGGCAATTACCGGGCAGGCTGGTTCAGGAAAAAGTCGTCTTGCATATGAACTTATGAAAAAAGTGCCTGCCAGCTATTTTGCTTTTTTTCTTAATCCTTCTGCAAATTTAGAAGATGTTAAACGATTTAAGCCGTTTAGTGATACATTAGTTATTGTTGATTATGTACTTGGCAATGAGTCACATATTGCGAATATTATTAATGGTCTTTTGGAAAAGTTTAAAGATGGAAACAGTTACAAGCTTAGATTGTTATTGCTTGAAAGGGAGAATTTGACGATTTCGGGTTCATGGTTTAATAATTTGGAACAATCATTTCATTATGGAGACCGGATTCGCTTCCGTAATGCAGAATACAGGGTAAATCCTTCTACGGCACATGATTTTTTGTATATTAACGATTTGGATGATGACGCGGTTTTGGAATTAATAGATTTTATTTGTGTTAAAGCAGGATTACCAACAGATACATATCGTGCACAAAAATTAAAGAATCTTTACGAAAGAAAATATGAGCAATTAAGATTCAGACCATTGTTTTTACAAATATTTGTCCAGGCATGGATTGAAAATGGACAGGTTGATATTGATTACCATGGATATAACGGACTTTTGGATGCAGTTCTTGAGAAGGAAAAAGAGCATTTTCTGAATTTTTTGGGACAATCAAAGAAATGTGTAGCCTCTTTGATAAATTTATTGGTCCGTGCTTCTATAGTACCGATTCATATTAGCAGCATTCCGACACAATATATTTTATATTGGCAAGAGATCGAACAATATGTGAAACAGGGTTCTTTGCCGGGTATCGAGCGTCTGGAGCGCATCAAAAGTGTTGTCAGGGATGCTTCTCATGCAATTACTTCATGTTCTGAGGAATTGGTGATTGATCCACGGTATCCGGATATTATTAAAGAGGCCATGTTTCTGCGTTTTGTGGATGATTATAATGAATTTGGAGAAGAACTTTGGAATTGTGCGCCAAATGAATATGCTATGTTTTTGTACAGGTGCATGGTCGATTTCCCGGATGCCATCAGATTGTTCGAATACATAAGAAAAGTTACGTCTGATTATATAAATATTCCGGCTATGCGTTCCAGACTTGCATTGCTTAAGCATGAAATTATTACTGCAGAAGATAATCCTGTTGAACTTAATCAGATAGTTGACGAAGAGTTTGCTTTTTGGAAGGCAACAGATAAAAATGACGCTACTTTACAGGATATTAGAATAGAAGGGCTTAATGCTGTAATTAAACAATATTTAGGGTGGTCGCGTGAAAAGGAAGCGTTTCAGGCTATTGATGAATTGGCTGAATCACCCGGAATAGAAGCGCTGCAGGAGAAAAAATGCAGGTACTTGCTGGAGATAATATCATATTTGACACATGCAGGTGCTTACCGAGCTTCTGAAAGAGTGAATCGGATTTTACTAAAGATAATAGAAAAAATAAGTGACAGTAATCCTCAAGCTCATTTTTATCAGCTTCAAATAAAATCATATTGGTTATTGAATTTTATTGGATTGGTAAGGCACCAGGATAATTTATCTTACCGGGAATCGGATTGGGATGCTGCAGAGAACTTACGCGACCAATTAACGCAGGCTTGTGATTTAACTGTCACGCAAGATGCCGAAATTTATACATATACTTTAGCGGAATGCGTAAAATTGTGTGTTGAAAAATTTGCTGGCGGAAGAACTGATGATTACTATTGGCCGTTACAAGATTATGCTGAATCTTGGGCACAAGATAAAAAAGTAGCTTTTAACGATAGGATTCATTACAATTATTTGCGTGGTAAGTTTTATCATGTTAAATTAGTATGTGTTTCTTCAGTTTTTTCTTTTCAAGATGCGTTTTATGCTTCGTCAGTTGCTAATCAGTACGTTGATGAAGTCTCTGGTAATATTATGATCAGGGATTTTGCTGGCTTATTGGTTGGTGGGTGGGCAATGAAAGTTGCTTTTGATGAAACGGTTACTGACGAAGAAATCCAGAAGTTAATACAACAGGCTGAAAAGTTGTTGGATGAATATTCTGATAGTGCTTTCCTTTCGGCCATGTACATGGATTTAATATGGTCGGCTGCAACGGAACAGCATAAAAGAAAAATAACAAAAGCTGAAACAGAGCGTTGTTATCCGTTGCTTTTGCGTTTTCCAGACGATAGAGATGTATTATATCATTTTTTTAAGTTACTTCAAGACTCGGCAGAATGCTCTAACTGGTTGTATTATGTGCGAAATAAGCAAATAGCAAATGGCCTTATCAAAAACTGCATGATGGATTATTTATATGGGCCGCCGGTGGAGGAGAATTATTCTGTACCATTTGTCAGGAATAAACCTAAAGTGGGAATGAATGATAAATGCCCTTGCGGTAGTGGAAAGAAATTTAAAAAATGTTGTCGTGGAAATGGAAAGTATGATTGAATATTTTGTAGTTTGAGTGTCAGTATCAATTTGCTATAATTTAAAATTTCTTTATAATTAACTTTTTATATCTCACTTTTGTTTTTGTAGCTGCTATGATAAAATTAAAACAGTATTTAATATTGCAGGTAATGGAAGTGCTACTATTATGGAGAAAAAATATCAGATTTTTATATCATCCACGTATGAGGATTTAAAAGAGGTACGCCAAAAAGTTATCCATACCATTCTTACTATGAACCAATTTCCGGCAGGGATGGAGCTTTTTAGTGCAGCAGATGAGGAACAATGGGAAATTATTAAAGAAACTATTGATTCTTCGGATTATTATGTACTGATCATTGGGCGTAAGTATGGTTCGGTGATTAGTGATGGTGAAGACGCTGGTATCAGTTACACGGAAAAGGAATTTAACTACGCTAAAGACAAGGGAATACCGATACTTGCGTTCATTATGGACAGAGAGGCCAAGGCAGATGGGACACAAATTGAAACAAATCCGGATAAAATGAAGGGCTTTTTAAATTTTGTGGAAAACGTTAAAACAGGAAGGCTTGTTAAATTTTGGAAAAATGCGGATGAACTTTGCGCACAGCTTTCCCAGACATTGTATAAGGCGATGCAAAGAGGCAATAGGCCCGGCTGGGTTAGGACTACAGAATTTAATATTGAAGAAAGTTATGCGAGAATACTGCAATTGACGGACAGAATACATGTGTTAGAAGCTCTGAATTCGGATTTGAAAATGCAGACTGACCGGAAGCCGCTGTTACAAATCAAGGTAGAGCCAGATACAGATCAGGATGCTAACCTTAAGGTTGTTGACAACACAGTGTATTTTGAAGTTGTGCCTGTATATATGGAAGATGCTGTAAAAGGTATTGATTATACAGATGAGTTTAACAGGAAGCATCATGCAACTGCTGAAGAAGTAAGGGTGTGCAGACATATCTGTAAAAATGGAATGGCGTTGCGTTTTCTGGTAACCAATAATGGTGATGCAAGGGCGACAGGTGTAAGGGTACGCTGGGAGTTTCCAAAAGAGTTACTTGTAATTTCTTTGAATGAGTTGGTGCATTATTATGATCCTCATTTTTCATGTATAAATGCTGGGGCTTTCAATAATTGGGAGAGACGGTTCTTTGCACCTGAAGAAAAACAGGGAACAGGTGAAAAATTTGTGGGTATGAAAGAACTTGTTTCTGTTGAGGATATTGCTAATTTGCTTGATCCGGCCTATTCAAATGAAGTAGTTTCGATTTTTGCCGGGGAAGTATTATTTGATAAAGAAGAAGTCAGACACTATGAAACAAGCAGTGTAAATGGAGTGTATTTACTGCCATTAAGTGCTGGCGAATTTGATATCAATGTAAGTGTACTATGTAATGATATGCCAAAACCGGAAATGCAAAAGATTAAGGTTGTGGTGAAGTAGTGAATAATTTGTTTATTCGGCTGTTTTTTTCAGGCACTGTGCAACGATAATTTGTGCCGGACAGAATTAACCAAAAATAGCTGGAATTGGTGACTGGAAAAGATTGTGTCAAAGATTAGAAAAATTGATTTCAAGGAGGATACAACATGGAGCATCATAACATAGATATCTGGCCAATTCCGGAAGATAAAAAGCCGTGCTATATTAATGAACCTTGGCTGATTGATGGTTCGCTTTTGGATTATTATGCGGAAAGTACAAAGGAACAGTTGCAGGCGCCGGACAGGGAAAAGGATAACATTCGTGTCTATGTTCCGCTGGATCTCAACCGCAAGGCGATTTTGCGCAGGCTGGACTGGCTGATCCATCGTTACGGTGAGGCCGATGAAGCCAATGAAATGTATTACAGCTCGGATGTGGAGCGCTTGGTTTCGCAAATTGAGATTTACGATCAGTTTTGGTCTGTCCGGCATATGCCGAAGGAAGGGGAACATAGTGCAGAGGCGGTCAGTCTGGTACGGAAGTTTGTGGACCGGTTGTCGGAAATACCGGATGGCTGTGCGGAGTGTTTCCCTTTTGAATTGATTGATGAGTTGCGGGAAGAGTATTTGAGGGAAGAATCGGATTGGTGAAATGTTTTTTCAAGGCAAAGATTATTTATAGGTGTTAACACATGTTGATTATCCTAAAATTATTATATGCATGGCTGTTGCCATCTGGTATTTTTCTGCTGGTCATAGCAGCTCTGTATTGTTATTGTTTGATTAAATGTTTGAATCTGATATAATATGACAAGAAACGTAAATGTGATGCGGGAGGTATTATGGAATATAAAATTCAGTTGCTATGGGATAATGAGGCATCCGTTTGGGTGGCTACCAGTCCAGATGTTCCCGGCTTGGTTTTGGAGTCTGGATCGTTTGATGCATTGATTGAGCGCGTAAGGTATGCGATTCCGGAATTGTTGGAACTGAACAGACAAAAAGCACCTTTTTATAACTTAACTTTTTTGTCGGAAAGGCACGAGCGGGTAGTGGTGAATGGCTGAATACGAAAAAAAGGTAAGAGAAGTATTGAAAAAACACGGTTGCTATTTTATCAGACATGGTAAAGGTGATCACGATATCTGGTATAGCCCGATTACGGACACGAATGTTGCGGTGGACGGAAAGATTAAGTCCCGTTTTACGGCAAATGCAATCATGAAGCAGTGCGGGATAGATTTTAGGTTCTGAAATTTTATACTGTGCTTATGAAGGCGAGTAAAGCGCGCTTGTAATATTTGCCGCTTTACGCAGACCTTCAACTCCGGCGTAAACTATAATGTTGGCCGGATTTTTGCCTATTTTGGCAAAAACGTAAAAGAAAAATATCATATCAAAAACTTAAGGTAAGACGGAATGGTGTTACCTGTATACAACGAATGCTGTGTCTGACATTCTGACGATTTTGTTAAAAGGAAAACCCGGTATGGATTACAATGCTGCCGATGAGACGACCTAAGACAAGAGGAAACTTACCATGCAAATCAATTGGGAGAATTTTATCCTTTATAATCAGGACGCAAGGGGTGTTCGTTTTAAGTTCGAAGACCTTTGCCGTCAGTTGTTTACTAATGAAAACATCATCGGTAATAAGCAATATAGGTACCTTCATGCTAATCCCAATAATGCTGGTCTTGAAACAGAACCCATTTTAAACGAAATAACTAATAAAAGAGTTGGCTTTCAGGCTAAATTCTTTGGTGGAGATGCCAATTACAGAGATATTGAAGATTCGGCTTCCAAAACTGTTGCGTATTATAGCGGTCAGGTTGATATTGTATACCTGTTTAGCAATAAAACATTGACAACAAGTAGTTTATCTAAAACAAAGGAGATATTGGACGCAGCTAATATCGTTCTTCAACTTATTACTGATACAGCAATTCTTGACCTTATAAGGCAAAAGTATCCTTATCTTGGCCTGTATTATTTTGGCAATCATTTTATTAGCCACGAGTGGTTTTTAGCCCATTCGAATTACATGTTTGATGAGCTTGGAGAACGATATAATCGTAAGTTTAATGTAGATACAGAATTTTCCCTTGAACTGTCTATGTTTGTACACGATCAAAGAGCCGTCACTTATATTAATGGAAAAAAAGTTGCGCTGCTGGAAACAATTGAAAGATTAGATAAGAATGGATGGGTAAATAAAAAAACATACCTCAAAACATTGGAAAGGACTGTATTATCCATTCCTGACGTGAGTATAGAAACACTGTATGACTCTTTCTCATGGAAAGAGGATATTGAATTTGCAGTTAATTCGTTTCTTTATTCTTATTGTCAAGAAAGAACCAGTTTGCAGGAACAACGCAAAAAAATATATGAGATTGTTCAGAATTCCAAAAGTAAGCAAGAACATGAAAATTTTTTAAGTAAATATCAAGAAGTAAATGCCCAGATTCATGAACTTGAAAAGCTGATAGAGCTACCCGCTCTATTAGAGATTACGGAGAGAGAGCAGCATCTTATCAAGAGAGATATACTTATCGTTCATGGTGAAGCCGGAATAGGAAAATCGCAACTGTTGTCGCATGAAACCAAACAACTGCTTGATTCAAACAGAGATATTTTATTGTTAGTATCAGGGATTTATTATACCGATGAACCTATCCAGTATCAAATTATGAAAAATCTTCATCAAGATTATAGTATTGAAGAATTATTCGATGTGTTGGAAACTATCGGTGAGAAGGATAACCGTATTGTACCCGTATTTATAGATGCCCTAAATGAAACGTGGAACCGAAAGCTGTGGAAGACAGGGCTGCCGCAACTTATTGACAAAGTTAAGAGTTGCCCGATGGTTAAACTGGTAATATCGTATCGTACAGAGTATGAGAAGTTGCTCTTGTCGGATTCTGTTTTGCAAATGAAGCGGCAAAATAAAGTATTAACCATGCATCACAGGGGTTTTGCGGATAATAGTATCCAGGCGGTAAGAGAGTTCCTAAACCAGTATAATATTCCGTTTACTCCATTGAATTATTTTGGATATGAAATGACGAATCCTCTTTTCCTTACGTTATATTGCAAGGTGTATGATGGAACGGATGTAAGTCTTCCGGCTCTTTATGAGAAACTGTTGCAAAAAGCAGGTGTCAATGTTTTCCGCTTTTTTGAAAAGGAATTAAGATTACAAGGTTATACTGAAGATGATGATATTATAAAACCGTTTGTTTTGGAATTAGCTACTACTTTAGTTGCGCAAGATAAGCGATCAGTTACGCAGAAAGAGTTGTGTGAACTTAAGTTTTGGTCGCATTATCAATTGGCACCGGCACCTTTTGTAAAGCAGTTGATACAAGAACATATAATACATGATACGGTTTACAATGATGAAGAACATTTATACTTTGCCTATGATCAGATGAATGATTATTATTGTGCAAAAGCAATTATTGCAGCGCACAATGATAAGGATGAATTACGACAGTTTTTAACAGAAGGAGTACTTGGTATACATAATAATGAGTTAAAGCATTCCTGGAATGTGGATCTTTTCGTTAATGCATGTGCATTATACGCCGAGAAATACGGGGAAGAATGCATTGATATCATTGATATTTTAACTGATATCAATGATAAGTGGACAGTCTTTTCCAAGTATCTGAATTCATTCCAATGGCGGGATAAAAGATATATTCCAGGTAGCAAACTTTATGATTACCTTAAACGTTATCCATGTAGACCTGAAGATTTATGGAGGATGCTTATCGGAAATAGCATAAAGCTTTTTCATCCGTTGAATGCAGATTACTTGCATAAGTTGCTATCTTCTTATGAACTTAACAAGCGGGATCGTTTGTGGACATTATTCATAAATAAATTAACGTGGGACGATTCTGACAGAATCGTGCAATTGGTTGAATTATATAACAGTGGTGAAAAACTGGATATTACTGATGTTAGGCAGGTAGAACTTCTACTCACCTTATTTGGCTGGCTTCTTACATCTTCAAATCGATGGATAAGAGATTTCACTTCAAAAGCCATGATTGAAATCCTAAAAGAGCATTTTAATCTATGCAAACCAGTACTTCAGAAGTTTGAAAGTGTGAACGATCCTTATGTAATTCAAAGGTTATATGGTATTGTTTTTGGTGCATGCTGTAAACGGAATGAGCGTGTCGCAGAAGTTTTCCGGGAACTTGCAGAGTATGTCTATTCCACAATTTTTAAGCAGGATAAAGTATATCCCGATATTCTTCTCCGTGATTATGCGCGGTTGATTGTTGAAAGATTTCTGTATGAGACACCTGATTATAACGGATGTATTGAACGCAGTCGGATTGTGCCGCCATATAGTTCAGAACTTATTCCGGAGATTGAGGATCAGCACTATTTGGAACAGAATTTTAATGGATGCATTGCGCGGTTGATGCATTCGATGCGCTTTGAAGGCATGGGTTTATATGGTGACTTTGGACGGTATGTTTTTCAAAGCTCACTGCATGCTTTTGATGTTGACCAGAATGTAATATTTAACTATGCAGTATATTATATTCTGAATGTGCTTGGTTACAATGAAGAGTATTTTGGTGAATATGATGGTCAATGCGGAAGTTATGACAGAAATCTGACTGCAAAGACAGAACGTATTGGCAAGAAGTATCAATGGGTTACTATGTTTAATATTCTTGCTCGCGTATCCGATCATTGTAAGATGATTGACAGATGGAGCTATCCAAAGAAGCAAGAGATACCATACGAAGGAGCATGGGAACCGTATGTCAGAGATTTTGATCCAACGTTAAACCGAAATTTTATGACTTGTCCTGATGCACCGTATTTAAGTGCTATTGATGAATTTATCAAAAAAGCAAAAGATGAAAATCGCCAGACGGACATTTCCGATAAGAAGAAATGTACGGCTTGGCTTGAAAGGAAAGGCGTTTTTTTCAGTAATTTGAAGGACACGCTGTTATTGAAAGATGAACACGGAACTGAGTGGGTAACGCTGACAAAATATATAGATACGGGGCATAAAGAACTTGATGAAGAAAAGTTGCTTGTATGGAGTTGGTTATATGCATACTTTGTAAAGCCAAAACAGGCTACGTCATTTAGAAAAGCTGTAAAAAGTGGTAGCAGCATAGTTACAGGTGATACAAATTCACATCATCAGACTTATTCTGTATTTAATAGGGAATACCCGTGGGCACCGAGTTGCAAATCATTTAATGAATGGGCTTGGATAGATGTTTCGCTTTCAATAGGTGAAAAGCGGACTAATATTGGAAAGATTCTTCATGCAACGTCGAGCCTCCTTTGGGAAGAAGAATATGACGCTTCAAAAGAAGAAGCTATATCTTGGGATGTTCCATGTGCAGAAGTAATCGAAACGTGTGAATTGGAACAAAAGAAATATGACGGCTTCTATTATGATAAAACTGGTAAATTGGCAGCTTTTGATATGGAATTCGCGCAGGGAAAAGGCGGCGTAGTAATCCGAAAGGATTTATTGGAGAAATTCCTTTCTCTAACAGGAATGAAGCTGGTATGGATTGTACAGGGTGCTAAAGAAATACATAACATAGATTTAAGTATTGCCAGATGGAGTGAATGGGAAGCTTTATTTGTTTTTGGGAAAAGGCAAATTACAGGAGAGGTGTGTTTCTTTGGTCATGGAAGGTGAATATAACGCTTTTAGTAAATTAGTTGAACATCATTATTACATATGATAAAATAAAAAATTAAAGGAACATTTATTATATTATTATTTTAAAAACGTTACTTGCATATGGTGCCTAAGAATGCCGTATTTTAGCCGAATTGATCACGATAACGTAGCGATTTTGGATTTTCAAAAACCATTTTTATGATTTTTTCCACTTTTTCCAAGTGATCAGCTGGTGGATTTATGACGAAAGAATACAGGTTCAAATACCCCTGAAGCTCGTTACGGTTGAATCCGCTGTGCGCATTCAAAAACATCTTGAGCAGATTGTGAATCCGGTTAACGGGGTTGAGAGGATTCTCGCTGTCAGCCAGCCCTTTCAGGTCTTTCGATGCGTAAGCCTGGCTTTTCAACGATAATTTATCAATCAGTTTGCGGTGTACAGACTCTTTGTCATGAATAACGGTAGATTCAGGTTTTATGTGAGTCTTGAAGGTCTCGTAACTGTGGCTTTGCGTAGGCTTTCCATAGCCTTCTATCAGGCACACGGTATGCCTTTTGTCCGTGGCGACCCCAATACAAATCTGGTTACGTGACAAGCCGCGCATCAGGTTTCCATTCGCATCTCTTTCCCTGTCTTTCATCAAGACAGAATAATAGGTTTCGTCCAGCCAAACCGTTCCCTCAAGCACAATATTGTCTTGTGAACCTTCAAGCGTTAAAAACAACTTCTCAAGCCAATATTTGGACGTTGAGAACGCATTCCGGTTGTTCCATGAATCGGCATTCAGACTGACATAACGAAAGATGTTGAGACAATATTCCATCCATTCGCTGATGGGAATCTTGCGGGAATCGAAAACAGTTCCTGTTGTCGGCCTGAATGTTTGGCCGCAGATACATTTATAACGCTGAATCCCATTTGCATCGACACCCTTGCGGATGAAGTTCTCTGACCCGCAATAGGGGCATTTGGATGGTACGTATGAGTTGATGAGGCTGGCCTCGCCGGTTTCCCTAATTATAGGGTGCCTCTGTTCATATCTGGCTACATAATGCATTTGCAGGAACTCCTGTGTAGGCGTTTTCTCTTCTACGCCGTCCCAAGGCGTTTGTTTACGAGATTTACCATGTCTTGACATGTTTGCCACCTCCTATGAAGTGGCTTCATAATATCAATTTTCAGGCACCGTGTGCAAGTAACGTTTTTATTATTAAATGGTTCAATTAGAACCCACTTCCTATGAGCAACGATCCTGTTATTATGGATAGTCCGGTTCAATAGTTTCTTATAGTTGGCATTAATATAATTTTGTGATAATAGCGGCGCCGCTGGTGGTTAATATATATAAGAACAGGAATAGAATAGTTTATTGGCACCAAATTCGCCCCAGATATTTCCGCCGGCATTGTTTCGTAAAGAAAATGATACAAAAATATTTACGAGCGAGACTCGACTTTTCGTAAAGAAAATCGTATAATTTTATTTACAAAAAGGATGGCGGATAGATGAGCGAAAGACCAAAATATCAGATAAAGATTGATGAACGTATTATGGCTTATCCGTTTGGTACAGCGTTCTCTGCATCTGATTTTCTGGATATTGCCGAAGCCAACTCTGTGAGTCAGGCTTTGTTTAGGATTGAAAAAGAAGGCAAGATTCGACGCGTCATGAATGGAATCTATGATAAGCCTGCATACAGTGAGCTAATCCAGGAATATGGCATGCCGAGGATCGATAAAGTTGCGGATGCTTTGGCACGGAGATTCAACTGGAACATTGCGCCATCTGGGGATACGGCGTTGAACATTCTCCATATTTCCCCGCAAGTGCCTAATGTATGGGAGTATGTGAGCGACGGCCCATATCGTGATTACATGATTGGTAAAATTCCTTTAAAGTTTAAACATGTTATGCCAAGAGAAATCAATGGATACTCTGCGATAACTGTCATGATTATACAGGGAATTCGTGCTATCGGAAAAGGAAACATGACTCGGGAACAGGCGGATTGCTTTGCTGCTGCAATTACAGCAGAAGGCAGTAAAACATTACTGAAAGAGGCAAAGACCGCTTCTGGCTGGATTTACAAGGAAATAAAACGCATTTGTGAAGGAAAGTAAATATGATTACGATTGCAAAATCAAGCGATGCAGAACGGGAAGAGCAAATCAATCATTTAGGTGCATGAATGAGGAGTCCCGTTCTGTACCATGATTAACGAAAAGGATAAGGAAGGGAATCTGAACAGAACGGAGATTTACATAAATCCATTGACAAAATGGAATACTATAACTACAATTAAACTAAAAGCAGGTAAAAAACAAAAAATGACCTGCTTTTAGTTTATAATTTTTGGGGCGAGATTATATGGTTTTTACTTTTAAACAGTGCATGGAAAAATGGTTATCTGTATATCAGATAAATAAAGCAGTTCGTGAAGGTAAACTGTACAAATTGGAGACGGGCATTTATTCTGATTCTCCTTGTGCTTTAACACTGGAAATTATTGTAGCCAAATATCCTTATGCGATTATCACTATGGATACAGCATTTTATTATCATGGCTTAACCGATGTGATACCGGATGACTTCTGTATCGCCACGCTGGAATCAGCAAAAGCGCTGCAGGACACGCGGGTTCGTCAGTATTATATCAGGAAGGACTTATTGAATATCGGTGTCGTTACAATGGAACGCAGGGGTGTTTCTTTTAAAATATACGATAAAGAACGTATGTTGATAGAGTTATTACGTTTTAAAAACATATATCCATATGATTATTATAAGAAAATCCTTAGCAATTACAGAAAGCAGGTATATGAATTGGATATTGAACGGATACAGGAATATGCGGACATCTTTCCAAAGCGTAAAATGATCAGCGAAGCGCTGTCTACGGAGGTGTTTTAATGGCAACGATTGCAGAGATGATACGAGAAGTAAATAGTATTGGTGATATCTGTAAACGGGTACATACAGGTCATTAAAAGTATAAAAAATTTTTATGTTGATGTATGAAAGATATGGTACGTAAAAAATATTTTCCCATTTTCTTTCTGTTGGTTTACCTGCTGTTTATATTTTACATAACCCTGTATACCTGGTGTTTCAGTTTGACACAGTCCTGCAATCCGGATCTTTTTTGGTCGTATGCAGCCTGGGCGCAGGGAAAACCGGGACATGGCCGGGAAATTTTGCTGAACATTGCCTTGTTTGTGCCATTAGGGTATTTTCTGGCTGCTGTGTTGGATAGCAGTGCCGTAAAACGATTCGGGCTTATGGCAGCGGGGCTCAGCCTGATCGTTTCTGTTGCCATTGAATGGATTCAGTATGTGGACGGCCTCGGGTTAGCGGAATGGGACGATGTGTTCAATAATGTACTGGGGGCTTGTCTTGGGATTGGCGTATATAAGTTGCTCGTGCGTTGTTGCCGAAAGAAAAGCCTGCCCTGGTGGAAGCTGGGGATGTCCGTTCTGTTTCTGCTGGCCGGGGTAGTGGGGTGTAGCATGGTGCGTATGGCGCCGCCGCCGGCATTGTCTACTTTGTTTCGGCAGTTTTCGTTTGCCATTACCCGTGTGGATCGCAACGGTAATGACCTTTGGCTGCAGGGTACTTGCCGTGCGTATTTTCGGGATACACCGGCTTACCGGATTGTCCTGAAGAGCGAGACGACAGGGCAGGAACGGCAGGCCGTTACGGATCGTGACGGGGAAAATTTCCGTGCGGCCGTATCGGCGTCCCCGGATGAAAAGTGGGAAGTGCTGGTGCAATTCAAGTATTATGCGCCGGTGAAAACGGCGACCTATATCCATAAAGACCGGGTGGAATATGTCAGCGGGGAAGTGTCCGGGCCGGATATTCGGGATACGGATCTGGCCATGGTCGTGAACCACGGTGTACTGAAGGCATGGGAACCAAGGTACGATGTGTATGTATACCAGTTCAATGACCGGCTGTACTGGCTCGTCGGTTCCCCGCTGGACCGTAAGACGGAAATGGTGTTCCATCTCTATACGGATGAACCGGGCCGGCTGCCGGAGCCGAGAAAGAAATACAGGTTTGACAACCGTGGTTTCCGGGCAGGGGACAAAAATGAAATTACCTGGACCATGCGCAGCGGCAAATACAGGGTGTTTGTTTGTGAAATACCGGCAGCGTATCACATTACGGCGGTATTGGTAGGGTTTTATGCGGATAAGAAGATGCAGTGGTCGAGACAGTTCCGGGTGGACAACTCTTATAGGAAAAGTACCTAATGATAAAAGATGCGCTAACGGCTTGTGTACTATTGTATCACAAGCACTGGAAGAAATGAAAGCCGAACAGGGCGAAAACTTTTCGCTCGCCACTGTTAATCTGGCAGAACTGCAACGCAGGACAGGTATTTCCCGTAGCAGACTTGCTCTTTAACTGTCCCTTTGATATAATAAGGGACAGTTAAGGGACAGTTGTAAGTGTCTCGGAATAAGGAGAGAAAGAATGGCATTGCCGATAAATGTTGAAGAGTTAATACGGAGTAATATTGTTGAAAGCACGCGTATAGAATATAAGTCTGACTGGAATCCGGAACCTGTTATTCATTCTATCACTGCTTTTGCTAATGACATTGATAATACCGGGGGAGGATATATTATTTTAGGTATTGAAGAAGAAAACGGAATGCCTAAATATCCGGTAACAGGGCTTAAAAAGCGGTCCATTGATCGTATTCAAAAAGAACTTTTGAATAAATGTAATTTAATCGAACCAAGGTATCTTCCTATAGTGCTGCCGGAAAGATTTGAAGGTAAGGATATCCTTGTGATTTGGGTGCCGGGGGGCGATGACAGGCCGTATAAGTGTCCGGTTATGCTAAGTTCGGATGGATCGGCCAAACGCAGTGAAAAAGCATACTATATTCGGAAAATGGCCAATACGATCCGAGCAAATGCCCGGGAAGAAAGGGAATTGATAAGTCTTTCCAGAGATGTCCCGTTCGATGACCGTGTAAATCTCCATGCGGAAGTTGCCAATATGAGATCAAGCCTGATTTCCGAGTTTTTGCATTCTGTTGAAAGCGATTTGTATGAAGGTTCTCTGACACGAACCGTAGATGCAGTGGCTTCAGATATGCAGCTTGTCAGAGGGCCGGCAGAATACAGAAAGCCTGTCAATGTTGGGCTGATGTTTTTCAATGAAAGGCCTGATTCTTTTTTTCCATATACACAGATAGAAGTGGTTGTGAAACCGGATCCCACAGGTATAGGGATGCGGGAACGGATATTTCGCGGACCATTGGATAAGCAACTCAGGGATGCATTGGAGTATGTAAAGAATTCTATTATTGAAGAGTATGTAACAAAGGTACCAGATCAAGCTGAAGCTATCAGAGTATTTAACTGGCCGTACAGGGCTATAGAGGAAGCTCTCAGCAATGCGGTTTATCACCGGTCATACCAAATTCATGAGCCGGTAACTGTAACAGTTACACCTGAAAAAATGGAAATACTGAGCGTCCCGGGGCCGGATTTATCTATTACAGACACCGATTTAGAGAATAGAATTTTAGTAGCAAGTAGGTATCGTAACCGGCGCATTGGGGATTTCCTGAAAGAACTTAAGATGGTGGAAGGAAGAAATACGGGAGTACCGCTGATTGTAAATGCTATGCGCCAGAATGGTTCGGGCCTGCCTGAGTTTAAAACGGATGCCATGCGCAGTTATTTCAGGGTCATTTTGCCAATACATCCTGTATTTTTTGAAAGAACACAAATAGTTAACCGAGACATTACCGTGCAGCCGGAAAGGAAAAAAATCACTAGAAGGACACGGGAAGAACTGCGGCAACTTGTAATAGTAGCGTTAAGACAAGATGAACAATCAATGCGGGATATCGCTACGCAGCTTGGTTATTCCAAGTTGACAGATACATTGCGGTTAGTGATAAAAGAATTGATTGATAATAATATTGCAGAGTACTTATATCCGGGAAAAGCGAACAGTTCTAAACAGAAGATTCGTTTGAAACGCGAAAAGGGTTAATATAGTTGCGGATAAATGATTAAATGGGTTTGTGCGATGACCGAGGGCATCGACTGACAAGGAAATGGTCCGAAGGTGCAGCCGTAGCTACGTTGAGGGACATTGACGCAGTCAGTCGCAAAATGCACCGGTCAGCGTGCGGACGAATTAATCAGCGTTTCCTTAATTTTACGGCTACGCTTGACCCTGAAGAGGCGTTTCGCGAAGCGGATTTTATTATTATTTCTACGCCGACCAACTATAATCCAGAGAAAAACTTTTTTTACACCTCTTCGGTGGAAGCGGTGATTGAGCAGGTGTTAATAATTAACCCAAAGGCCGTGATGGTCATTAAATCCACCGTACCGGTAGGCTTTACGAAAGCCATGAAAGAACGGTATAAAACGGATAATATTATCTTTTCGCCGGAATTCCTGCGGGAAGGGAAGGCCCTGTATGATAATCTGTATCCGTCCCGTATCGTAGTCGGGGAAAAATCGGAACGGGCTAAGTTGTTTGCAAACCTGCTGGCGGAAGGCGCCATCAAAAAAGATATTCCCATGGTCTTTACCGATTCTTACAATTTCCGGGCGTCTGCCATTCAGGGTGTCATGAAACGCATCAAAGCCCATGGGGTAGAAGTGGTTGTATATGAACCTATGATGAAAGAAACAAGTAATGGCTATTTTTTCAACTAAAATTGGTTTATTGGTTCCACCGTAAAAATAGCTATTCGTGCTGCCGTTTCAGTGGCTAAAGTATCCGCTGTTAAAGCTCGGGTGAATTAACCTCTTGCTACCGACGTTGTCTGTCCGGGAACTACCAGTGTATAATATCCACAATATCTAATGAAGGGAAAAATATGATATTGGCTTCTGAATATATCATACAATAATTTAACATGGCGAGTAAGAATATACATGTTTTGCGGCACTATATTCATAGAGCATTGTCAAATTACATTTGTACTGAAGATAGAATGGCTTTACAAACAGCTTTTACATACATTATCGGAATTTTGAAGGATGAAAGCACCTTAAAACTTTTTGATTTAAAGGATTGTATTTTTTTAAAGTTGATTGAGTCTTCTTTGGAACGAAATTACACCAAAAAGGAAACAGAAATTGAATATATTCTAATACTAAAAAGCATCAATGCTGATATAATGCTAACGGTAGCAACTTTGCAAAATACCATTAAGAATGGCACAGTAATTAAAAATCATAGAAAAATATGTTATCTGGATCAAAATGTCTTTATGTCTTTTATTCGCGGCGAGAAAATTGATTATGAAATCCCGGATGATTGTATTGTGCCGTATAGCCCTGCACATATTGAAGAAATAGATAAATCGCCGCTGCAGTATCATCAGGAAGAATTACAAAAAGTAAGGGAAAAGACTTGTAATTTAGAAATTTTATTTTGTGCAGATGGAGGCTTTTGCATTTTCAAAGAAGATCCGCTGTTTTGCTACAATAGAATACATGAAAGTCTTGACAGGATTTTAGCTGAACAGGAAAAACTCTTGGATACAAGATTGCAGGATTTAATTTTTGATGGTTATGGAAGTATTAAAAACAGAATAAAGTTTAATAGCCAAAAGCCAGAGACTTTTTTGTTAGAGCATGAGTCGCTAGTAAATGATATTTTATTACGAAAAGGACTTAACTACAATTTGGAGCATATCAAAACCCATGGAAATTGTAACGACTATAATACCATAAATGGCTTTATTCACAATCTGTTTAGCGTTATGGATATTTGTGGTTTTAAAAAAGATAATGATAGTCGAAGAATAAGAAGTAGCCGATTAGATATTGAACATGTTTTATATGCTTCAGTAGCAGATATTTTTGTTACGAAGGATGAAAAGCTTCGTTATCGTGCTATGAATATTTTTTCTGTATTGGGGAAAAATATTCAATGTCCAATTTTAAAATAAGCAAAGAAAAGTAACCATACAGGAAAAAATGGGACCGCTTTAAACAGAGTGGAACAACGGTTTCTGATATTAGCGGTGACAAGAATAGCTGCTGAATACTGTTTAATTTTCGTATCGGCTATGATATAATAATGTACACCGTTATCATTAGTTTTTTTAAGGTTTTAATTTATAGAATACAAGAGACGGGTTAAACTAAGGGGTACGAAATTGAGTGGTGTGTATCAAAGAGATACTTCTGAGTTTTGTTAGCGTATGTGAAGAACAGAAAGGGCAAAATGGTCAGTAAAATTGATTCCTACAAGAACGAAATGGTAAGTATACAAGATCCATTTCAGCAAAATGTTGAACAAGACGATTATAATGATATGGGCGATGTCTATTTTGCATTTATTGATGTTTTAGGATTCAAGTACGCATATGAAAATACAATGTTGCTGACTGGAAATGAAGACAAATACGAAAAAGAAGATCCAAATAAGAAATTTCGAGATGTCTTTAATTATTTTTTTGAATTAATGAATGCAACAGAATTTATTCAGAAAGACGAGGAAACTTATGCTGGGCAAACTTCTGACAGTCTTTATTTTTATACAAAAACAAAAAGACCCGACTATCTTGTTCAGTTTATAAATATTTTTATTTTGTTTAACCAGTATGCTATGTCTAAGAATGTGTTTTTTAGAGGTGGTATTGCACAAGGGAAACTGACAAGGAATAGAAGTTATCAATTCTATGGTGACAGTGTTATTAAAGCATATCTTTTAGAGAGTGTTATTGCAGAAAACCCTGTTATATACATTGATACTAAAACTAGGGAAGGAATCTTGTCTTATTTAAAAAAAGAGGAAGATTTTTCTGAAGAAGCAAGTTTTATTGCTACCGATAATAAGCGCTACTACATCAAGCCATTTTATGAGATACACGAAGAAGACATAGTAGGAAACTTTGCAGGAAATGTTAATTTAAGAGAGTGTAATCTAACGAATATTCAAAAAGTTCTTGAAAGAAACAAAGCACTTTTTGAATATCACCCTAAGACGTTTTATAAATATACGTTTTTGGAAAAAGAACTAAGCGGAGCGATTAAATAAAGAAGAATACGACCACTTGTTGAAGATGGTTAACTGTTAATAGAAAAAAAGCATACAAGAAAAGGAGATAAAAAATGTCGGTGGGAGCTAGTATCATCAGTATCATTACAGAATCTTTGTATGACAAACCGATCGTTGTATTCAGAGAATATGTACAAAACTCTGTGGATTCCTTATCTAAAATAGAGTTTTCTGACCAAGAAGATGCAATAGATATCATTATACAAAGCAGGGGAGAGGCGCCGCATACTGGTGAAATTGCCACTAATTCTTTTACAGATATTTTTTTCTTAGACAATGGTGGTGGCATAGAGAAAGACACTTTTGTGGACAAGATGAAAGGCATTGCCGATTCGTCTAAGCGAAAGATTTCAAATATTGGATATAAAGGAATCGGCAGGCTTTCGGGTATTTCATATTGCCAACGACTTACTTTTGTCAATATTCTGAGTTATAAAAAAAAGGAATACCAGATTTACAGCATAGATTGCAAGGCATTCCGCAAGAAAAAGAACACGCAGGAATTTTTAGACTGTGATGTTCTAACTGTTATGGACAAACTTGGCAGCGTGTATGCCAAGTTCAAAGCAGTTAATACTTTTACAGATAATTCAGTACGTGAATTATTGGAAAGCAGGGCAGATTACTTTAAAACCAGAGATACTGGCTTTTTGGTAGTTATGGAAGATATAAGCCAGGTTTTAGCTGAAACTGTTGATGCAAGTACCTTTATTAATGAGTTGTCTTGGCTATTACCTGTTCGATTTCAAGAAAAGTTAACTGTACATAATAAATATGGCATATTGTTTCAGGGTTTAAGTGAAGAAAAGGTGACTGACACTATACCTGCCAAAAGTTACCCCATCTGTTTATATTTGGATGGACAGAAGAATTTATTGGAACGCCCCATTACTGTGGATTCGTTGCGCGATTATGTTTTTGTTCGCAAATTTAGCGATGCCCAGGACAAAGTTTATGCCGTTGCCTTGTATGCAGTGAACAACAGCAAGATTGCCATAAATAGGAATAATCCATTCTCCGGTATCAAGGTATACATTGATAATATGTTACTTTGCGAAGAAAACGAGTTGCTTACGATGTTGAAAAACCTTAACTTAACCGTCAGCACTCAAAACGAACTGCTACAGACCGTGCAGGGTGTAGGAGTAATGCTTTATATTGTGGATAAAGTAAATCTTTCCGCAAATGCCAGACGAACATTTATTGATGTGACGGATACAGAAGCTATTGATTTTTTGAAACTGGTTTCTGATTTTATTATCGAATTTTTGAAAACGCGCTATGCACTGTCAGAATACAGCAGAGAAGTTACAAAACATACAGAAAATCGCGCTCGGTTGGAAGAACTTCGTAAAAAGGCGATTGATGCTTTACAAACGTTAGCTAAAAACTCTGTGCAAGTGGAATTGGCCTTGTCGAAAGCAGAAGAAGTTAAATTTGATGACTTGCACATCAATGATAAGAAGAAAATTGTCAAAAAAATAATTATGGAGGGCATAGGCGCAAAAGTAAAGGAATATTTAGAACTAGCTGCAGATTTTAAGAAGGACACTGCATACCAGAATTTTGTGGAGTGGCTTACTACTAAAGGATAATTTGTAAAAAATAATTTACAAAACAACTCATTCCATGATACACTTATATTGGGTGATTAATGATGGAAAGAATTTTGTTGGTTGAGCCCAATTACAAAAATAAATATCCGCCAGTTGGCTTAATGAAGATAGCTACTTATTACAAAAATAAAGGTGATGTGGTTGAATTCCGTAAAGGAATCATACCGGTTGATGAAGCGAAACAGTATGATCGTGTTCTTATTACCACGTTGTTTACATTCGATTTTGACAAATGCGTTGCAACGATTCAATATTATGTAAACGTATTGAGTATCAAAAAGGTTTATGTGGGTGGCATTGCTGCCACCATTATGCCAGAAACTTTTTTAGCAGCTATTCCAGATTTAAAGCTTATTAAAGGGCAGTTATATACTTCTAATTTACTGGGTTACCAAGATAATATTAATATTGACATATTAGAACTGGATTATGACATACTGTGGGATATCGAATATCAATATCCTATGGAAGACAGCTACTTTATCTATACGTCCCGCGGTTGCCCCAGGCGTTGTAGTTTTTGCGCGGTGCGTATTTTAGAGCCAGAATTTATTGAATGTAATAATGTTGCGGAACAGGTATTGCGTGTTGAACGTAAATATGGCGTTAAGCGTAATCTGCTGATTATGGATAATAATATCCTTTATTCTTCGGTATTTCAAAATGTTATAGAAACGCTACAGGAATTAGGTTTTGGAAAAGGAAATAATAAAGTTCAAAAAAACAATATAATGCGTTATTATTTGCGCAGTCTTTACGAAAGGGTTAAGGCTGGACGTAGTAATGTCCACTTATTAACGCGTATAAAGAATACGTTTGCCGCAATAAACAAAAAAAGAGTTAAAAGAGAATATGATGAACTATTACAGGAGTACGAAAAATGCGTTGGTCAATCCAATAAGGATTTAGTATGTTTTCTTTTGAAGAATAACGAACGCATCATTGCGTTTTTTGATCAGTATTTTTATCAGAAAATAACCCGTTATGTTGATTTTAACCAAGGGTTAGATGCCAGGCTTTTTGATGATGAAAAAGCAAAGCTTCTTTCAAGGTTGGCGTTAAGGCCGTGTCGTATTGCTTTTGATAATATAAATTTGCAATATGAGTATTTTGAAGCAATGGAACGGGCCTATCAAAATGGTATCCGATATTTTTCAAATTATTTGTTGTACAACTATAATGATTCCCCGGAAGAGTTGTGGCAACGCCTGTATCTGAATGTGAAGTTTTGTGAGGATCACAGTGGTACAAGTTTGTTTTCTTTCCCGATGAAATATGCAGACATACACCGTACAGATCGCGGATATGTTGGAAAGTTTTGGAATAAAAAGTTTTTACGTGCTATGAACGTGATTTTAAATGTGACCAAAGGCGTAGTTGCAAAAGAAAAGGACTTTTTTGAAAGAGCTTTTGGTAAAGATGAAAAGGAATTTATAAAGATACTCACTATGCCAGACGAGTTTATACGCAATCGCGCTTTTTTTGAAGAAAATGGATTCATTCTTTTATGGAACAATTTGTACGATTTATTGACGGAACATGAAAAGCAACTGTTAATAGAGATATTAGTAAAATTGGTTGGTTGTCCAGAATTATTAGACGATTATTACAGTGAGAATATTAACCGAATACTACCATTGTATAAATTAACAAAATTTAGGGTGGAAAATAATATAAAGTATTACGAACATTATGTATTGGCAGAGAGGTTGTTAGTTTATGAAAATCGGTGAAGTGCTTATAATTACAAGTATTCCGGACATTTTAGGTGAAATTTTTAAAGACAGTGAGATTGTTTATGCTTCTAATTAACCAACCCCTTTTAAATTGGATAACAACATGATATTGTATCAGGCTGATATGACGGTAGAATGCGTGAATGTTTTGATTGCTTTGCTCTGATATTGCCAACACGGAGCATCTTCTCTGCATACCAAAAGACTATGAAAAAAGACCGGCTTGTTGCCGGTCCCTGGGAAAATAATTAAGGAGTTATTCGGCTAAACTATATCTTTGTTTCATATCGTTGAACATATTAAAGCTGATATGATTTTCCTTCTGTAATCTGCCTACAACAATACCTGTATCTATGGTAACTTTCTTTGCAAAAGCAGCAATAGACTCACGGGTAAATTGTTTCCGGTCTTTAAATGCGGTAAAATCACTTTCGGGGATTAATACGTCACGGGCAAAGGTATCGGCAGCCTTTTCGTCATCCTCGTTTAGCTCTTCGGGCTTATTAATATGTCCAAGAAGAATATGACCCAGTTCGTGGAACAGGCTGAACCAAAATTTATCGGCATCTTTTCCTCTTACGGTAAGCCCGATTACTATTTTGTTCATATCATAGAAAGTTGCTCCGTGTAAAAAGGAACCGCCAATATGAGGTAAAAATACAAGTGCAATACCGCATTCAGATAGTATTTGCTGTAATTTTTTGCAAAAAACCTCAGGCGCCATTAATGTCATTTTGCGGATTTCAGATAAAGCAGACTTTAACTTTCTTAAATTAATAGGTGAAACAGTTATAGTACGGGCTTCTAATTTTGCTTTCTGTGCCCATGCTAATAATGCATAATCCGCTTTTTCAGATATTCCTAAACGGCGGCAGGCAATATGTGCAAGTTTGGTTTCATTCAACAAGTCTAAATGGTAAACTTCAAAAAATTTACGTAAGTGAATAACTTTTTCGTTTATATTCCGTGTCATTGGAACCCAGCCATTTACCGCCATTTCGTGGTAGGGCATTTTTTTTGCGATGTTCATATCGGCTTCCAGCGCATTTTCTTCTGCGACCTTTATCAGCTTTTCACGGTAAATGGCTTCTAAATTATTCCAAAAGCGAGCTGACAGGCCTAAAACCATTTCCAGGCGAAAGGCGGTTTCCTGTGTCAGTTGTACATCTCCGTTGATAAGGTGACTGATGTGCTTTTCTGACATTGCCATTCGTTGTGCAAACTCCTTCTGACTCATCCCCCTCATTGCCAACTGTTCTTTAATGGTTGCGCCAGGCGGAGTCGCAATAAACGTTTTGCTCTTTTTCATCATTCTGATCTCCCCCTTAATGATAGTCAACTATTTCGATTACTTTTACAATTCGAATCGAGTTATCTTTTTGTTCAAATATTAACCTGTATGGTTGAACAAGAATTACTGCGTACTGGCCTTTTCGATCCTGTCGTAACAGATGGCAGCCGCCAATTTTAAATTGAATCATCTGTTCTACAGATTCTGCAGCTTTGATTTCATCTATTCGCTGATGTATCTTTGCTGCCATTTGTTCGCCATGTATCTTTTTAGCTTCATTGTAATTCTCGCATACTTTGTGGATTTTTTTGTTTTTATAGACAATTTCCAAACATAATCACCTTCTGTTTAATTAACCTTTGAGGTTAATTAAATTATAGCGTTTTTATCTTACTTAGTCAATGTGAAATAGGAAAAGCAAGATGTAAAGTCCTTGCTTTATGTTTTAATCCAACTCCTTTTTCCTCCTGCTTAAGCTGATAAACTTCGTACAGTCTTCTTTAAAGAACAGCGTCACTCGTCCTGTCGGCCCGTTGCGGTGTTTGGCTACGATCAGTTCCGTAATGTGGCTGGGGGTGTCGTCGGCTCCTTTGTAGTAGTCTTCCCGGTACAGGAACATGACAATGTCTGCGTCCTGTTCCAAAGAGCCGGATTCCCGCAGGTCGCTGAGCATGGGCTGCTTGCTTTGGCGCAGTTCCACGCTGCGGCTTAACTGGCTGAGGGCCAGCACGGGTACCTGCAGTTCCCGGGCCAGGGCTTTTAACCCCCGGCTGATTTCTGTCACTTCCTGCTGCCGGTTGTCGTTGGCTTTGCGGCTGCGGCTACCCTGCATCAGCTGCAGGTAGTCGATGACGATAAAGTCCAGTCCCCCTTCCGCCTGCAGACGCCGGGCCCGGCTCCGCAGGTCCAGGATGGAAAGGCCCGGAGTGTCGTCAATAAAGATGTGGGCTTCATCCAATTTGGCAGCGGCTTCCCACAACCGGTTCCATTGGGCAAGGGAGTTGTCCGGTGCACTGCTGTTGTGTGAATCCTGTTTGGTGGGAGGTGCTCCGTTGCTTTGTTGGGGGCAGGCGAAGGTATCTTCGGTGCCAGTCCCTGCAGCCAACGTTTTCTGGCTGGTGTCTGCTTCGGTACAGAGCATCCGCTGTACCAGCTGGTCGCCGCTCATTTCCAGACTGAAGAAGGCCACCCGTTTGGGGGCCTCATTTTCTTTTGCACCCCGTAGGGCTACGTTCTGGGCAATGTTTAAGGCCAGGGCGGTTTTCCCCATGGAAGGCCGTGCGGCCAGGATAATGAAATCCGACGGATGGAGGCCCGTGGTGAGTCGGTCCAGGTCGGCAAAGCCGGTGGAAAGGCCGGTGACGGTTTCCCCGTTTGTCTGCAGGGAACTCATCCGGTCCATGGTGTGGGTCAGGATGTCGTGAATGGGCACAAAGGCCTTGCCGTGTTTCCGCAGGGAGACGGAGTGCAAAGTCTGTTCCGCCCGGTCAATGAGGCTTTGGATATCTTCCTCTTTTTCAAAGCTCAGGGCGGTGATGGCGGCGCCGCTTTCTCCCAGCTGCCGCAGCAGGGCATTGTTCACCACGATGCGGGCATGGTACAGGGCGTTGGCGGAGGTAGGGACGATATTGGCCAGCAGGGTAATGTAGCTGACGCCGCCTACGTCATCCAGTTTATTCCGGTTTTTCAGTTCTTCTGTCAATGTTACCATGTCCACGGGTTCATGCCGTGCGTGCAGGTCTAGCATGATTTTATAAATAATCTGGTGTACGATCCGATAAAAGTCCGAAGGCTTCAATAATTCTTCAATTTTCTCCATGACATTGTTGTCAATGAGGATGGCGCTTAACACACTTTGTTCCGCTTCAATGTTCTGAGCGGGGATGCGTTCTTGCATGGTTATAGTATCTCCTTTTGTGTTAAAATAGGGGCGGGGCCGTTTGAATAAGCGAAGCGTGCACTCCCGTTGAACGTTGTGGACGAAGCCGAGAAAACATTGAGAGCGTTTGCGTTATTCCATGAGGTGAAAAGTGCCGTCGTGGCAAGACTGTTTGAGGGCGAAGCCCGAGTTTCGCAGCCACAGGCACTTAAGCCCATGGAATAGCAAACGTGAACAGTTTTCGAAGCTTTGCCCACAACGCGACTCCGATGCGTTCGCGTAGCGCTATGAAGACGGTACCGCCCCGAATTATTTGGTGGATTTTTTCTTCTTCGCTTCAATTGCCTTAAGCTTCGCTTCTTCCTTGCGCTGCACCTTTTCTTTTTCTTCCTGGCACGGCTCTTTATAATTATCCGGTTCTTCGTACCAGGGGCCGGGGCCTTTCAGCAGGGCTTCCGTTCTGTTCATCTGCTCCCGGGTCTGATGACGGCGGCTGAGGGGTGTAGGTACCTGGATACAGCAGCAGCGCTGCCAAAGGCGGCTTAAGGCCTGCAGGCGTTGGGCGTTGTTGCTTTTCACCAGACTTTCCCTGTGGTAGGGGGTGGTGATCAGCATGGGGATATGGCGCTGGTAGCAGTTGCTGATGATGTACAGCACCATCTGGTTGTTGTTGTTTCCTTCTCCTTCGCAGCCGTATTCATCGAAGGCCAGCAGGTCTTTCCGGAAGAGCTGGTTCAGGTAGTTCCGTTTGCCTTCGTTGCCGAGGGTGCTCAGCTCGATCAGGATGTTGCGGAAACTGGTGAAGAGGCAGTCGTAGCCTGCGTCCGTCAGAGCGTTGACGATTTGGGCCGCGGCATAGGTTTTGCCGGCGCCGGCGCCCCCAAAGTACATGATGCCCATGCCTATTTCTTTCATTTCCTGGTAGTTGTATACGTAATGCAGGCCCGTATTGGTGATGAACGGGTTCTCTCCGTTATCGTGGGCAAAGTCCCAGTGGCACATGGTGTCCAGTCCGCAGAAGGCCTTGCGGCGGTATTCAAACCGGATCAGGGCCTCGGTGTCGGTTTCGACTTCGGTTTGTTCTGAAGATTTTGTTTCGCTCATAGTTCCTCCTGGTTATGGTGTATTTTGGAAGCCTTTTTTGGCGAAAGGCAATAATGCAATACATAGGTTTTGGATTTATAGCAGCGTCGGGGTGAGGTCGTTTCAGACTGTCATCCGGCGTTGTTTTTGTTACGCTGCCGGAGTTTTGGTAAGGCCCAGCCGGGCGGCTGCCCAGGCTAAATTGCTGCGGGCCTCTTCGGTGAGGGGATCCAGACCCTGCAGCATGTACTCCGGGTCAAGAAAGTAGCCCTGTGCCGCATTGTCTGTACTGCATTCGTCCGGCAAGGAATCACCGTAATCCGCTGTGGCAGCCGGGCTTTCGGTATAAGCGTTTGCCGTTACGGTGGCATGGTTCACCTCGTTTTGAACTGTGCTCCACGGAATGTACTCCGGGTAGGTAACGCACTCATACCCCTGGTTCCACTCATGGCTCCTGTCCCGGTACTTGTTTTCCAAAATCTTTTTCAGGTTGCCCGGCTTCAGCAGCCAGCCAAAACAAATGTGCTTCCAGCCCCGGGTGTTGGTGACTTTCCCCAGCAGGAAGGGGCTGTCCGCAACCATGCGGATGGCCTTCTGTACTGCAGCCTCCCCGAATTCTTTCAGCAGGTGGTACAGTTTTTGCGCTACGTCCGGGTACAGGCCTTTCAGTTTTTCAGGAAGGGGCAGGTCGTTCCAGGCCTGTAACAGGTTCTGATACACCGCCGGTAAGTTGGCCAGATGAATGAACCGATGAGGATTCTCTTCAGGAACAAAGGGCAGGCAGTTGCTCATCGGTTCCGGGGACAAGGTGTTTTTTGTTTCTGCTTCTTTGTGAGACATAACCTGGTCAGACATGGTATGGTCAATGACATTGTCAAAGACATGGTTATGAGTAATAGTATTAGTAGTACTACTATAAGAAGTAATTGCCTGTCCCTGTCCCCAGGTGTCCTCGGGGACAGTGTTGGGGACATTGAGGAAAGTCTGGGGACAGACCTCCGGAACGGCAGAGTCGCCGTTGGGGACCGTCGCCATGCCCTGGGGACAGGCCTCCGGGACACGGGGGACAGCGCAGGGGACACCTGCCAGTGCAAGACCGGGACTGCCGGTTACTGACATAGCTGCTGTCTGGCCTAACGCTTTCAGGTTCTCTTTCAGCCTTATGCCCGCCCGATATGCTGCTTTTTTCACCCGTTCATATTCCCGGTTCATAGCAGCCAGTTTGGCGGAAAGGGCATTGGTCTCTTCCTTTAACGTCTCGTCTGCCGTCGCAGTTTCTGTGACGGGAGAGTCACTTTTGTTTTGTTCAGAAGCAACTGTTACAGGTGCCCCTGCAGTATTTGTATCGGTGGCCGTTTCAATCACCACCGGTTTGTTCGGCGAAGTAATTTTAATCTTGACGACGCCGTTTTCTTCTTTGACAGATAGTTCTATGTTCACAATAAAACCTCCGATTAAGTTTGTCTGCTCCGGGTGCTGTCCCGTGAGGGTCCCAGTCGACGAGGGAAGCCACGCTAAGCGGAGCGAAGAGCGGCGTACCGAGTCGTGGGAGGCGGGACACAACCGGAGCAAAGTATCAGTTAAAAGAATAAAGGCTGACCGCTATACAACATGCTGTTCCGTAAAAATGCGGCGCAGCTTATACAGAGCGCTGCGCTTCGCCAGACTGATGGCATTTGTAGTACACTGCAGCTCTGCTGCCATTTCCGCCACACTCAGCTGACGGTAGAAAAATCCGATAATCACTTGCTTTTCTTTCGGACTCAGATATTGCAGACATTCCCGCACCCGATGTTTCTGTTCTGCCAATAATGCCTGGCGTTCCGGCTCTAACCGTATATCGGCTGGCAAATTTGCGATGAAATCGGTATTGTCGTCGTCATCCTCGGACTGACTGCTGTTTCCCGGCTTAGTGTATGTTTCGAAGTGCCTGCGGTTTTTGATCCGGTCGATCTGGTTCATCAGGTCGCAGCGGATGGCCCGTTTCAGCATGGTGGGAATGTCTTGCTTTTCGTTCCGTAACCGTTCGTGCATCAGAAAGTCCATCATGGTATGGTTGGCGATGCCGTACGCTTCGTCTTTCCCCAGTACAGATACAACGTTGGGCAGGCTGCTGTAGTGTTTGGCGATGGGCATGGCCAGTGTGGTGAAGATTTCAATGGCCCTGGGATCATAGGCCCGGGCCTGCAGCATCAGCTGTTTCAACTGGTTTGCAGGGATGGACAGCAAATCAGGGGGTGTTTGGGGCCAGGCTATGGCGGTAGCGCAATCGGGCCAGCTGGGTTGCCAATGGTTGCTGACAAAAGTCGGCTGGTCAGGAACGGTGCTGTGGTTTGTGAATCCGGATACATTTTTGCTTATTGTTTTGTCCATGCTAATTACCTCCGTATAACTGCATTAGAAAATGAATATACTTAATATCCCACAAGTTCACAATCGATGTGGCGACTTTTTTAGCATAAATGTTTCCGGAGCTTTTGTCAATAGGCCAGTATCTTGAGCGTACCTTGAAAACTTGGAATTTACTTTGAATTTCTTTTTTCGTATACAAAAAAGGACTTGGAATTAACTTTGATAAACTTGGAATTTACTTGGAACGGTAGAACTGTAGATTTAAAAAACGAATCGGAAAGGTTGAAACGGCGAAAACTGGCGAAATTTCCTGTTGACAGCGAAAATTTAAAGTTTTACAATAGCCATGTTTTCCTGTTGCAGTCAGCTGCCGGAATGAGGATGCGTGCATTTTTCTGTAATCACGATTACCCTGATATGGCGGCCATGACTGAGAATTTATGGAATGAAAGAGGGATCGGAATGATCATGGAGGAAAACTACGCACAAAATACGCAAGGTTTATCAAAAGGGCAGCAATGCAAAATGATACGGGAACAGGTTGGTCTTACCCAAAGTGAATTTGGTTTTGTGGTGGGCGCTTCAAAGAATGCAGTTTCCGGTTGGGAAACGGAGAAGTATGAACCCAGTGAGAGCCACTGGAAAGTCATACAAGCGCTGCCGGATCTGCAAAAGACCTCTGGCGAAGGATTACAGCTGGCCTTTCTGAAGATTCTGCCCTTGTGTCCGGCCTGCCGGAAAATCGTGGAAGAGTACATTCACGGTTTCTTCAGCATCCTGCGCAAAAAACTGACACGCAAAGATGAGTAATATAAAATGGAAGAAAACTGAATAAAAACGTAGCGGAACAGCGTCCTGTCAATGATTTTGACAGGGCGCTGTTCGTTTTGAAAAAAAACTAAAAATCATACACAGATTTTGGACCCTTGCCGGAGTATATAAGTGGGGGCCAAAATAAAGCATTTGGCTTCTACAGACCCGGGTGCAGTCCCGTGAGGGCCCCGGGCAGAAGCTGAAATTTGCGATTGACCTCTAAGGCGCGGAGACTGTCCCGGAAGGGTCCCAGTCGACGAGGGAAGCCACGCTGTACGGAGTAAAGCGCGGCGCACCGAGGAGTGGGAAGCGGGACAGTCCCGCGCACTATAAAACGGAAGGAGGTGTTACTCATGCTCAATGTAAACCCTGCAACGGAAGACATGATCCGCGACATGGCCCGGGAAGCGCGCAGCGGCATACGCCGCATCTTTCTCCACTGGACCGGCGGGCACTACGGTCATAATGAAGAGGCGTACCACATCTGTATTGACCGGGACGGCACGGTGTACCTGAACTGCAAAAGCTTTTTAAGCTTTAAGGCACACACCTGGATGCACAACACCGGCGCTATCGGTATTGCGCTCCTGTGCGGGTACGATGCCCACTGCTGGGCCCCGGCCGGGAAGGATGCCAGTCTGCTGGACGTGGCCTATGAAAATGACCACCTGGCCCGGACGGACTGCGCCGTCATCGATTACGGCGAGGAACCGCCCACCCGGAAGCAGATTGACGTGATGGCCAAAATCGTGGCGCTGTTGTGCCAGGAGCTGTGCCTGCCCCTTGCGGAAGACACGGTGATGACCCACTGCGAGATCGCCTTTGTGGACGGCTACGGCCCCGGCGACGGCGACCCGGACATGCGCTGGGACCTGTGGTTTCTGCCGGAGCCTAACACCCTGGGCGGCGCCCTGTACCCCGGCGGCCTGCTGCTGCGGGCCAAGGCGCAGTATTATCTGGATACTGCGGAGGAAGCATAATTATTTGTTGTATGCAGTGATTTAGTGCGCTGGGGGTTGTCTCGGAAAGGTCCCGGTCGATGAGGATAGCCACGCTGCACGGAGTAAAGCGCGGCGCACCGGGTCGTGGGAGGGGACATCACCGGCGTAAAGGAAAAAGAAAGGACGTGATTACATGGCAGCAGTCATGAATGTAGTAAAACGCAGTCTGAGCGTATCTATTTCCCGTGGCCAGGATGCAGACGGGAACCCGGTAAGCAAGAGCTACACCTATTCCAATGTGAAACCGGATGCCGCACCGGACAAATTGCTGGCTACCGGTAAAGCCCTGGGCGGTCTCTTCGACAACGAGATTACCGGATTGACGGTCGTTGAGCGTGCAACATTGTCTGAGGACTGATTGTTGTAGATTAATTATGCGCCGGGGCGTATCCCGGAAGGGTCCCAGTCGATGAGGGAAGCCACGCTAAGCGGAGCGAAGAGCGGCGTACCGAGTCGTGGGAGGCGGGCAACCCCGGCGCAGTAACAAGAGTAAAAGGAGGAATCATACCATGAAAAGCGATACGGATCTGGATTTAGTGTTTAAGAATGCGATTGGCAAGAAAGTGACCCTGAACATTGAGGAACCGAAGAAAGGCGTGACCAAGGCGGAAATCGATGCCGCCATGCAGACGGTAGTGGAAAACAACGTGTTCAATTCTACCGGCGGCGATCTGGTGGAAGCAGTGGAAGGCTGTCTTCGCACCGTCACCCGGGACGTGGTGGCTGAGTAACCCTCAGCCTGCCACAGAATAGGAGGCTGCGGATGGACGTTTCCGAAGTATTCGGCTTTATTAAGGATTTCGGTTTTCCTATGGTGCTGAGCTGGTTCCTGCTGGTACGTATGGAAAACAAGCTGGCCAGCCTGACGGAAGTCATCGGGGAACTGAGCTGCAACATCGCCGCCCTGCGGGGCGAAACGCCGAAAAAGTAAAGGAGTGAACGTTGTGAGGCTGAACCGGGAAGACAGGTGTGACAATCCGCGCATCGGCGAAAGTGCGAGGCTCGCAGCAAGCACAGTAAAAGGAGGCGCCGGCTTAGGCCGGCGTCTTAACTATGTTCAATAGGAAGAGGAATTATTACTTTGATAATTTGAAATTTTTAATGGAACGAAATTGCTAACCTTGAAAGATTCGGAAAACTATTTGCTTTTCGTTGATCATATAAAAACAATGTGCGGACAAGAAAGAGTTAACGCACAGCACAAACTGATTTGGAGGATTCGACCATGACTAAAAAAGATTTGATAGAACTGATGAACCTGCCCTTGACAGACTTCGGAAACGCCCTGCGCCTGCAGACGCTGTTTGGCAAACGGTGGGTGTACCTGCCGGAATATCATTATTGGATGTACCGTGACAAGCACAGCTGGACAGGGAGACGCACTCTGTATGCCATTTACGCTGCTTGCGATGCCTTCCGTAACCTGGCAGAAGAAATTTACCGGATGCCCGTGCCTAAAGAGAAATACGAACAGAGCCGTCGTGTGCGCATCATCAGCTGGCTCATGCATTCCCAAAGGCCTACCTGTGCTAAGCATGCCCTGAACCTGTTCCGTGACATGCAGCTGGAAGAGGCGATGATCAGGGAAGATGTGCTGAGGGACAATTGAATTGAAAAGGCTGGTGCTGGCAAGGGTACATATAAAATGGAAGAAAAGTGTATGAAATTGTGGTAATATTGTAGTGAAATTAATAGAGAACATTGAAGCGCGGCTGATGCCGCGCTTTTGTTATAAAAGAATTATATAATATGCTCATTTTAAACAGTAAAATGCTCAAAAATTGAAAATAAATGCTCAAATTTATAAAAAAATGTCCAATTATTATTGAAAAATGCACAAAAACATGTTATAATTCTTTTGTGTGAAAGTTCAAATAAAGGAGCAATACGAATGTACTATTCGGAAATTGGTAAGATAATAGAAGCAGGTTTGGATTGTGACAAAGCAAAAGTTAGAAGCTTTGCACAACTGCTGGCAAAAAAAATGAAAGAGGACGGAGAAAAGCGAGGTAGTACACATATATTAAATATTCTGGAGAGAAAAGGATTAGGACTCACGATTAAAGATTCACTAGCTCCGCTGCCGGTAGATCAGGAAAGTCGTATGAACATTGTAAATATTGACTTCGAACCTCACGTGGATAGATTGATTCTATCAGAACCGGTGCGATTGAAATTGCAGGATTTTATCGACACGATTCAACATAAAAAAGTTATGGATGACATGGGGCTTGATTTTTCTCGGTCTCTGTTATTGTATGGTTATCCCGGATGTGGGAAAACCACAGCTGCTTCGTATATAGCTTCAAAAATGCAACTACCACTGGTCACAGCCAGACTGGATACATTAATATCATCACTACTGGGTGCAACGGCGAAGAATATACATAAGGTTTTTGAATATGCTAAGCGTCAGCCATGTATATTATTTCTGGATGAGTTTGATGCTATTGCAAAGGCAAGAGACGATCGGCATGAGCTTGGCGAGTTGAAACGGGTGGTGAACAGTTTATTACAAAATCTTGATGATTATTGTAATGAGGGAATTTTGGTGGCCGCGACAAATCATGAGGAACTTTTAGACGATGCAATCTGGCGAAGATTTCAAACTGTGATTGAAATGCCGCGCCCGGGGATTTTTGAGATTAAAGAAACAATGAGTCAATTTCCCGAATATATTAATACTGACAAGATTAAGAATAATCAATGGAAGAAGATTTACGAGTCTATGCTGGGGCTTTCCTATTCAGATATAAAAAAGATAAAGAATAATTTATCTAAAAAAGCGGTCCTTAGCAATAATTACGAACAAAATTTGGAAAAGATTATTGCGGAAGTATATTTGTTTAAAACACATGGGGAGTATTCAAAAGAAGATTTAGCTATTTTCTTATTGAAATGCGGTGTTCCTAAAAAAAGGGTTGAAGCATATACGGGCTTTTCCAGAAGGAAAATTGACCAGTTTGAAGAAAGGTTGAAAACAAGTGAGTGAAAAATACCTGCCAATAAAGATTTTTGAAAAGAGAAAAGTTTACGATGACAGAAGCACTGAAGGTGGAGGTGATAGCAAAGAACCGAGTTTTGTACTCCACGGCGCAGCGCTTCAAAGTCATGCAAAGATGCTGGCGGATGATTTAGTTGAAGTTCGTTCTCAACTTAAAGAAGAAATAAAGAAAAAAAGAGAATTGCCGGTAATTATTGCAACTACCTTGAATGATTCTGCTATTGCTAAAACGCACAGAGGACGTGTTGTTGGCATGCTTAGCAGTGACGGGCATGACAATGTGATCGGTGTTTTTGGTGACAGGCAGATTCTTTCAGTACTATCCAGCGAAACTGTGTTGGATAATCTGGAAGACACTATTCAGAGAGAAGAAGCGGCCATTCTTACATCTTCTTTAAACGGGATAGAAGTATTCCATCCCATCGTTGAAGCGTATGAAGAAGACCATATTGAGTATAGGGCTAGACTGATTGACTATAACGATTTTGACCAGAATAATCTGGCAAGAATGCGTTTTGAGAGTTACTGTAGGGATATCGGCGTTCAGATTAAGAAAAAAATACGTTTTACTGCAGATTTGTACATTTACCGTGTTACGATAGATTCATTAGAGAAATATCGGCAGTTTGAGGATTTTGAAGGACTGTATAGTACAGAAAAGACAACTCCGTTGTCTGTATCATTTGATGCAGTTTCTGATGAAATGATTGTTCCGACAAGCTATCCTGAAGAAGGAACGGATTATCAGACAGTTGGGGTTTTGGATACTGGCATTGCGCCTATTGGCCATCTGTCACCCTGGTTACTTGAAAATGAATATACTGGTTATCCGGAGGAATATGCTGACAGAAGTCATGGAACCGCTGTTGCCAGTATCATTGAATATTCGGATGATTTGAATGGAACCGATATTTGCAGTACGGATGGGGTTAATCTTTTCAGTGCTTTGGTTTACCCAAATCAGGATATTTATCCTGAGGATCTTGTTTTAAATATTCGGGAAGCTGTTGAACGTAATCCGCAGATAAAGATATGGAATATGTCATTGGGTGAAAAAGACGAATGCGATTTGGATTCTTTTTCTGAATTTGGGATGGCGCTGGATAATATTCAAGATGAGAATAATGTCTTGATCGTTAAATCAGCAGGCAATTGTCGAATTTTGAAAGAAACCTGCCAAAACAGAGAATCAGCAAGTCTGCGGATTCGGTCAGAGCGCTTACTGTGGGCTCGATTGCTGCCACGAAAGAAGAATTTGATTACGCTGATGCCAATATGCCATCGCCTTTTACACGTGTAGGTCCGGGGCCTGCCAGTATTATTAAACCGGACCTGGTGTTTTATGGTGGTAATGCAGGCATGCATAATGGAACAAGAATAGAGCATGGGGTACGCACGTTTAGTCTTAATGACGATGACGTGAGGCATGCCGGGACTAGTTTTTCTGCTCCGGCTGTTACCAGAATTGTGGCTGATCTTGCATTCATGATGCAGGAAGTGTTTGATCCGCTTTTGCTTAAGGCATTAACAATCCATTATGCCAAATACCCTTCCGGAATTCAGATGAAAATGGCTGAAAAAATTAATCAGATGGGGTTTGGTGTACCAGTAAAAGCACAGGACATTCTTTACAATTCCCCTGAAGAGATTACTCTGATTCTTAGGGATACTCTTGATAAAGGAAGTTTTGTGGAAATGTTCAATTTTCCGTTTCCTACAAGTATGGTTGATGAAAATGGTTTTTTTAGAGGCCAGATTATTCTAACGCTTGTTAACAAACCCATTGTGGATGATAAACAAGCTGGTGAATATTGCCAGTCTAACCTTGATGTGTTTTTTGGTACTTATGAAAGTGAGAAACAAAGAGATATTAATAAACCAACGATTAAAAATCCATTGGGACTTGATGATAATCAGAATTTATTGAGTGATGCGTTATATAGGGCTAGTTCAGTTGGTATACATCCCATTACGGGTTTTGAAAGGGAATGTACGCTTGTAAAATATGGAAAAAAGTTTCATCCGGTGAAAAAGTACGCTGTTGATTTAGCGGAGATGAAACCGGCGCCAAGAGATAAATATTTGATGGCAGATAGAAAGTGGTATCTGAAAATTGAAGGCCTTTATCGTGACTTTATTGAAAGAGATGCTCTTAAGCGGGATTATCAGTTAAGCCAGGAGTATTGCATGGTATTAACTATTCGGGATCCACTGGGAATAGCGCCGGTTTATGATGAGGTTAACCAGCAACTTACAATTGAGAATTTTGCTCATTATGATATCAAGGTAAGAAATATCGTTCGGATAGATAGGATTACGAATTGATTTTAGTACGCAAGGAAGAAGAAATGAATATATTGACTGATTTCATCTTATCACCCGGATTTACTGCATTTACAACAGTGGCGGGTTTATTTGGTGATGCTGCGGCTTTGTTTATTGCGGCTTATGCTTTATATTTATCTGCGTTTAGTCAAAATATTGATCATATATCTTCATCGTTTCATGGTTCAACGTTTTATGGTACAGTTGGGCAATAATGATACGAGAATGAAATATCATAACATGATAAAAAACGCCGGCTTTACCGTTCCGGTTCTTATTCAGCCAACGGCGTATGTTAGTCCGGACGCGGTTTTGTCCCCGGGGTGTATTGTGCGGGCCAAGGTGGTTATAAGCCGTTATGCCAGTCTGGGCGATGCATGTATTATCAATGTTGGTGGTACGTTATCTTTTGATATCATATTTGTTGAAAGGAATCTTGCTGGAATATGACACAGTTTCAATTGAATGCACAGTTGTTAGAAGAAGCTATTAACAAAACTGGTTTTCCGACTGAGTATAAAGTACAAAAGTTGCTTGAGTCGCATGGTTGGAGCGTTATCTCTAATCGATATTATATTGACGAACAGAAAAAAGTTGAAAGAGAGATTGATTTACTGGCTTTAAAAAATGGTATCAGGCTGGTTATCAGTTGCAAGAAAAGCGATACTGATTTCTGGGTGTTTATGTCTTCGCAGAATAAGGGTGTAGTTGTTCCGATAGAATTCAGGATTGATGATCGGATGGTACGGTATTTGCTGGATTGCGAAGAAGATACATTTCGGAGCATAGTTTTGAAGTATCCTTCGTTTGCATCCGTTCTTACCATGCCTGACATGGTACGCGCATTTCAACAGATTACACTCAGTAATTGGAATGATTTTGAGAAGAAATTCTTTGAGGAATTGTATGAGCATTATGAGATTAATGACGAGTTTTTCTCCTCTTTGTGTGCAAATCAAATGGGTATAAGACCGTATCTTGCAAAGAGCGGAAAGCTTCACCTGGCTTTTAATTTGTGCTTGTATGTTGACCCTGCTTCTTGTGCGCAAGATGTTAATAAAGATGAATTCTGTCGTAATCTGATGGCAAGGTTGCTCAAAGAGTTTTACGGGTATGAAGGGCCATTTGTCATTGAAAATGATTCGGAAGCGGAGAAGGCTTTTAAAGATATGTGTTCGTTAAAGTGAAATGTTTCCGGTGGTATGAGATTTATCGGATTGCAGTTATTATAAATTTTCAGTGTCATATATTAAATAATAGGGGGTAGTTATGGAAAAAAACATTATACCAACTATCGGATTAAGAGCTTTTGTATGTCCTCATTGCCATGTTTTTGCACAACAGGAGTGGAGTACAGTTTTTTTGCAAGAATCGAAAATGACCACAGCTATTGAACAGTTTATTCCAGATTTAGGGAAATATATGTTATTCAATGGTTTTTTTGTTTCTAAGTGCTTGGTGTGCAGACAACCAGCTATTTGGCATAACAAGAAAATAATATATCCGGAATGCTCAAGTGTACCTGTAGCTCATGAATTGATGCCCCAAGATGTTATAATGATTTATGAAGAAGCCGGGGCTATATACAATAAATCTTATAAAGCTGCAGCTGCTCTTTTAAGACTTGCTTTGCAGATTTTACTGAAAAGCATTGGCGGAAAAGGCAAAAAAATTGATGATGACATAAGAGATTTATTTGAAAAGAGAATTATTGGGGAATTTAAATTGTTTTTAGACCATTGGACAAAATATATTTCGGATTTAAAAAAGACAGACAAGGCTTATGGAAAAGTTTACGAAAGACTATACAAGGATGTTACGACAGAAGCGTATGATAATTATGAAGAGTATGCGATTGCAACAGTTTTAAGAAATTATGTAGTACATGCGTATGATTCTATTGATCATATTCATGTTGATGGCGAGAATAATAAAGCGCATGTTTTAAGAGATAATTTATTGAGAATACATATTTCGGCATCTGCTAAATCAATAATACAGAAACAACCGGAAATGATTGACCTGGTGAATATTGCAGAAAAAAGTTTGGAGGCGCTGGAAAAGGTCCAGGAAAAATTGATAGGCTACCAGTTTACTGGTGATACTGTAGATGCGGCAATAACACTTTTGTCTGCTAAAAAGCGTATTGATGAAGCAGGGATAAAATCTAATTTTTGGATGTTAGTAGAAGTACAAAAGCCTACGCAAGTGCTTGACTATAAAAACGGAATTATAATGCAACGGGTTAAAGATTTACAAGGGGATCCAGTGCAGGATGAAAAGAGGATTCTGCCGTTAATTAGGCATGGCGTAGACATCGGTTATAAGAATTTAAATTGGGACGGTTATTTGGCTACGGCATGTTATGTTAAGAGTTTATGGGAAAAAGGTTACTGGAAAGAACTGCAAAAGAAGTATAGTTGACTCCTCTAAGTATAAAAGAAGACTGGTCTTCTGCTTGAACCCGGTATTGTATACTGGCGGCGTGGTGTCGACGTAATCTAGACAGGCTGAAGGATAAACGCATTTTGTTCTTTGCTCCGGAAAACTGCATGGACCGATGGATGAAGCGTAAGGGGATTGCGGTTACTACGGCGGATTTGTATAGTTAGGCTGACTTGAAGCTTGAACTGGATCAGATTGACCAGCCGTCTGCAAGCTGGGACGTGGTGTTCTGCAATCATATGCTGGAGCATGTGCCGGATTACAAAAGGGCGCTGCGTGAGTTGTACCGGATTTTGAAACCGGTCGGCAGGTTGATTTGTTCTTTCCCATTGATATGCGCTATGAAAAAGTGCAGGAGGATGCTGCGCTGCTGAGGGATGATTCCCCTCAGGCAGACCGGGAGCGGATCCGTAAGGAACTGTAAAAAAATTAATTGTGCATTTTCGCACAGATTAAATTTTCCTGTACAAGGCGGAGGAAGGAGGCGTAGCCAAAGCTACGTCGACTGACGACAACGCAGTACAGGGAAATATAGGCCAGCGAAAAGTTCAATTTATTTTTGAACAGTTCCTAAGGTTTAGGCAAAAGGATCACCTGCGTGTCTTTGGCAGGGATTCTGTAAAACTGCTGAAAGAAGCAGGCTTTGTTGTTTCGGTTATCGATGGCGATACCATGCCTACGGAGATTATGCCGGTAGTCGGCCCGGCGGACTATGACAGTAATAAGTTGTTTGTGGGGGAGAAAGCGGGGTAGTGGTTCAATACGAACTATAATTGTGCTTCCTGAAGAAGAGCTTTTTTATTTAATTAAAGATGTGCAATTTGTATACATGCAACTAAATGTGAAATGAAAGGTAGGTTCTAACTTATGAACTATTCCGAGCTTAATCATTCAGGTTATATTCATACGAAGAGCAAGAAGCATATAGCTTATGATTTAGTTGATGGGTATTTGACTATTCATGCCTATGAATACATTGAGGAAATTAATAAAGCAAATTGGGTTTCAGGTGTTAGTTTTGATAGAAAGCGGTATCTATTCTATACACAGGTTCCTATTGAATTATCTGAGTATTCTGGGTATCCTTGTAATTATAGATTTCCGTTAGATTTCATTATAAGTGAATATATGCCAGATAGTAGATTTACTAATGCTTTATTTTCGTTTTCTGAGTTGCAGTATTTTTGCCCTTCTAATGCAGTGGTTAGTAAAATTTCCGATGACGAAGGGGAGAAGATAGCTTTTTCTGAAACACCAAAACTATTTAAAGAATTCCCGTTAATAATAGAGGGCAAGGACTGCATAGTCAGATTTTTGGCTAAAGTTAAGAAGTGGAGTTATGGTATAGCGAATTCAAATGTGACGACTGAAAGTTGTATTGATATTTCGTTCGAACAAACGGAAGCCTTGGATTTCTTAGAAAAAGTGTATCGTGTAGTTGACGCTGTTTTTTCGTTTATCTGCAATCGTAGAAATATAACCTGTACTGAAATGACATGTATAGGAATAGCTCCTTGTAAAAGATTAAGAAAAACAACGTTAAAAGATGGAAGCATAAAGATGATACCAGAGCTAGTAGAGAGCCCCTGTAAAAGCGAATTTTATTATATTGATAAATACCGTGCTGATTCAGAAGATGAAAAAACAATTGAGAAGACGATGTATCGTATGTCTCTCTTTAAGCACTTGGATAAGTTGTTTGAGATGGTTGCGGAAGATGTTGCAAATGGTGGCGATGATATTGCTAATATTTCCATTGCTAGCATTCATCCTTCACAGAAGAGAAGAAGACTGATAGATTTACAACAGAGCTTACATATCACTGCTGCTTTTGAATTTTATGTCCGCCGTTATCTTCCTGTTATGACTGAAGAAAAAGAGCATCATAAGAAATTAAAACAACTCTTGGAAGATTTTGCAAAAACGAATAGCGGCAAGGCCAAAAAATTGGCAAAGACTTTGTGCGATCATGTGGTAAGCGAGCCTGCTCTTTCAGATAAGATTATGAAGGCATACAATGGATATGGCGAGTGGAAAGCCTTAAAGCATTGTATCCATGAACAATGGTTTAAGGAAGGAACAATTCGTTCACTTGCGTTGGAGGCGAATAGTTGGAGAAATGAGCTTGCACATGAAAAAAGGGAGTATGAGCCTAGTGCGAAAACGATTGAGGCAGTAAGGTTGATAGAGCATTTGAGTTATGCAATAGTCCTCCGGCAGATTGGCTATGCGGATAATGAGATTTTGGATTTGCTTTCCTGTATTTTTAACGAACCGTTGTTAAAGGGCGTAGATGATTTTACTGTCGACGATTATGTAAAAAAGCAGTAGTAGTGCAGTGACGGTGATATACAGCTTTTTTTTCTAATTCACATTGCGGGAACGGCGTTTTTTAGCATTATATGTGCGTTTATGGTGGCGCCGGTGGGCATCAGAATTGTAAGTTAACGGTGTGGTGTTGGACAAATTCATTTTACCACACACATTGTGCTTGATGATATGCTGTTTGTTGGCGATACGGTGCTGGAGAATAACCTGATGGTCAAGTTTCCTGGCAGCAGTAAAAAGCTGTATCGGAGTGTGACGGCGCCGTTGCTGGAGAAGTTGCTGGCGGGGACGTTGGCGCCGGAAAATCGCATTACGCATGTGTATCCTGGTCACGGGGATGTGATGTCGACGGAGGTGGCGGTGAGGCTGAAAAGGGGTGTGTGAATTGAAATGAAAGAAAGAGCGGCGGGGAAGGCATAAGCAAAACATAGGAAACGATTGCGTAATTTTATGAGACGAAATGAGCCGGCCGTGGCTTCAACTGTTTGAGGGCGAAGCCCGAGTTTTGAAGCCACAGGCAAATGAGTCCATAAAATAGCAATCGTTGACGTTTTTGCGATGCCTTCCCCGCCGTTTTATAGTTTTCGATGATAATCATTATATTATCTTCTCCCGTATCAAATAAAAACGCTTTTATATTTTCCCAATTTGGTGTAAAATATTATAGTAAGTTTGTTTTGCGAAAAATGTTTGACACAATCTAAGAATCCAGTCTATATAGTTGATTATGTGGTGAACATGAAAGTTGTGCTTCAGGCTGGTGGATGTGGGGCGATGGATATGAAAAAAGCAAGAATTAATGTTGTAGAGTTAAGGAGGTTCGCTGTACAGCAACCTATTCAGACTATAAGGACATTTAATAATGATTTCAGCACAGATACATTTACTTGTCCGTGCTGTGAGCATGAAGTTGTTATTACCCATTGGAAGGACGAAAGAGGTGTTTGGCCTGATGTGGATTTGACTTGCGCGAATTGCGGCAGACATTGGGAAATACTCATGCGGTGAAGCAGACGAAGGATCTGGAAGACAACAGCCGGGAAAAGAATGTTTATTGCATAATATAAATCTCTTTTTGCTAAAAAGAGCTTGCAAAAAACAGAAAAGAACGACCGTAAAGACCCGAAGCTTATTTAATTGTGTCATTGATATCTATCTTGATGCAATGTCTTTTAAAAAGTACCGTGTCGTTAAGTTGCCTTAAGAAAAACACTGTTGCTTTCTTCACTTAGTAATGGTATAATTAATTTACATAAAATTGTTAAGACCAGCATGCATGTTGATTAATCTATAAGAATGATTACTGTAAGCTGGAAAGTTACAGGTTTGTGTCGAATACTGGAATTGTCAATCGTTTGCGAAAAAATATTCGATATAAACCTGTATTTGTTATGTATTTATAGAAGTGTATTACCTATAAAAATTCTTTTTACATGGAGTGAATGTATGCGGATTGTAGATCTGTTTTCAGGTGCAGGTGGACTTACATTTGGCTTTTATTACAACTTGATTGACGGACATTTTATCCGCAATGAAGAGAATGAAATATTGTTTGCAAATGAGTTTGATCATCAGGCAGCAGAAGCGTTTCGTCTGAATTATCCCGATGTTAATATGATTGAACGTGATATAAAACTACTAAAGGAAGAAGATGTTCACAATCTAATAGGTAATAATGAAGTAGACGTGGTTATTGGGGGTCCGCCCTGCCAGTCTTATAGTACGATAGGAAAACGCGTTTGTGATGATAAGGCAAAATTATATAATGAGTATTATAGAATTTTAAACATTATCCGTCCCAGAATGTTTCTGTTTGAAAATGTAACGGGGTTATTGTCAATGAAGGACGAAAACAAGAATAGCATTCTGGATGATATAAAGAAAAAGTTTGAATTTATAGCAGATGATTTTGGTTATCACATATATCCTGGAGTTTTGGATGCAGTTCATTATGGTGTTCCACAGCATAGGGAACGGGTTTTTATTATTGGAATCCGAAAAGATTTAAATTTTGAGTGGTCTTTTCCGGAAGGTAATAGTGAAGAGATTTCTTTAAAAGAAGCAATTTCGGACTTTCCTCCTATAGAGTCAGGGCAAGAATTGTTAGAGTACGGTGATTATGTGCCCGAGAATAATTACCAAAGACTGATGCGTGGGGATACACAGGAACTGACTTGTCATTTTGTTGCGGAATATGGCGATAAGATACAGACTGTTATTAATCATGTCATCCAGGGTGAAGGGAAGAATTACATTAACGGCCTGGTGGATAAGGGAATACTTGCCGAAAGGTACAGGCTTACATCAGGTTATAAAAATACTTATGGACGACTGTATAGTGACAGACCGTGTACAACAATTACATACAATATGTCGACACCGTCTGGTCTGCGTTGTATTCATTATGACCAGAACAGAGCTTTGTCACCCAGAGAAGGAGCTAGAATACAATCGTTTCCGGACTGGTTCAGGTTTTGCGGCAACCATGTGCAGATTAAAAGACAGATTGGCAATGCAGTGCCACCGCTGCTAGCTATGAGATTAGCAGAGCAGATTCGGCATACTTTAGAACAAGGGGATGTTCATGGATAACACGAATAATCAGATTTTCTTTAACTTTTCTTATTTTGCGCTCCGTTTGTTGGGAAAAGGTTTATATTCTAACCACTGGTCTGCTATTTCAGAGTTGGTTGCGAATGGTTTGGATGCAGGAGCAAGTAATATTAAATTATTATTTGATTTGCGTGATAAAAACCATGCAACTATTGAAATTCTTGATGATGGCAGTGGCATGGATTATAATGACTTGGCTACGAAGTATGCTCTTATCGGCAAAGATAAGCGGCTGGATGCGGATGCTACCGAAGAATTGAAGAATAGGTTTATGGGGCGTAAGGGTATTGGCAAGTTAGCTGCTTTATACCTGTCAAAGAAATATTTTATTGTAACAAAAACTGCTGCAGGCGAAGAAGCATGGAGTTTGGATGCTGTGAATGTCAGCGATTCTGACATTCCCCATTTGGATCGTGTGAATATGAGCACTTTATATGTTCTTTCTGCGAACGAATGGCAAAAAGTAAAAACTGGGACATTGGTTCTGTTAACGGATGTAAATCTTGCTAATTTTGGTGTACAAAGTATCGAAGGATTGAAAGCCAGATTAGCAGATTTTTATTTACTTGATGCAATTGGCAGTGTTATTGAGGTAGCAATTATTGATTCCTGCAGGCAGGATATTGTTTTCAACGCAGTTCAAAAATCTATTGCATTTAAGAATTTTTGTGCGTTTTTTAATAATACCGGTGTAGATTACAGTAAAAAGTTAGCAAAGACTGTTAAAATAAGTTCGGAAATACCGGAAATATCCAATAAATCCAGAGATGTTGTATTAATTGATGAACCAGCGTTTAATACAGCTGGTGATAAGGCGTTTCAAAAATCAGACGGTTCAATTGTCAGGTTGTCTTATTCACTGACCGGATGGGTTGGAATCCATACTTCTATCCGTAAAGATGAAGCTTTACGAAATGATCCGGAATTTTTAAAGAATAAGACATATAGACCGAATCAGTTGCGGCTGTATGTACGTAAAAAGCTCGCAGTGGAGAACTTTTTGGAGTATGTTAAAAATACGCATGCATTAAGCAATTACATTGAAGGTGAAATCAGTTTTGATATTTTGGATGACAATGCGCTGGACGATATAGCGACTTCCAACAGGCAGGGTTTTGTTGATGATGATCCCAGAGTTTTGTTATTAATTGATTTGGTAAAACCGATTATTAACCGGCTGATTAAGGAACGTATCAGGTTAGCTGATCAGGTGCATTTGGAGGAGAATGAGCATAAAGAAAAAATTGAAGAAGATAAAAAGCAGGCAGAACTGGAAAAGGAACAGGAGATATTAAGGCGCAAAGAAGAAGAAGAACGACGCAAACGGGCTGAGATAGAAAAAAAGAAAGAAGAACAACGTAGGTTAGTATTAGAAATAGAAAAACAAAAGGAAGAACAAAAGCGCAAACAGGCTGAGTTAGAAAAACAAAGGGAAGAACAGAGACGAAAAGAAGCAGAGTTAGAAAAACAGAACGAGGAACAAAAACGTAGACAAGCGGAAATTGAAAAACAGCAGGAAGAACAGAAACGTAAAAATGCTGAACTTGCAGAACAGGAAGCTGAGTCACGTAGGTTACAGGCTGAACTTCAGAAAAAAGTAGAAGAAGAACGAAGAAGAAATGCGGAAATCCAAACTGCATTAATGAAAAAAGATTTAGGCAGTGAGAAAAAGCGGAATGTCTTTTTAGTCGATGCAATGGGGGAGAATCAGAAAGACTTTGCCAAACGGCTTCATATGATTCGCACAAATATTAGTACGATGACCAGTACGATTCGCAATCTAACAATGAAGCTGCAACGAAAAAAACTTACAGAACAGGCTATGTTGGAAGGCTTGGAAAGCTTATCTTACTTGATACTTCGAATAAAAGCTAATGTTCAATATGGAGCTGTTGCTTTATTTGATACTAAAGAAGAGACTGCGCATGGCGATTTATTTCAGTTTATACGTGAGTATTGTGAAAGTGTTGCTACCCGGCAGTATGCGAATATTAAAATTACGATTGATATTGAAGATTCATCAAAATACATTGTGGATTTTGTACCGCAGGACATTGCTATTGTTCTTGACAACGTTTTGAGTAATTCAGTTAAAGCCCGGGCAACTGTGTTAAAAATTGAAATGCGTAGCGAAAGGAATACGTATACCATTGATTTTATAGATGATGGTAAAGGTTTAACTAAGAGTGTTACAAATATTAACGAATTGTTTGAGTTTGGTAAAGGTTTTACTGAATCTGGAACAGGGATTGGTTTATATCACATTAAAGAGATTATTGAAAAGAAAATGCGAGGTTCTGTGACAATTGATCAATCCGTACAACTAGGTTTTTGTTTAAGAGTGAGGTTGAAGAAATGAGGTATGATTTAAATATTCTTTGGGTGGAGGATTATGAAGATTTTTATAAACTAAATTCTGAAATGTTAGAGATGAAAGCCGATGACCTGGGTTTAAAGATTCGTATTGACTATGTACAAAACGCCCAGGAGTTACTTGATAAAATTAAGAACTCAAGTTTGGGCTTTCGCCTGTATGACATGTTATTTGTAGATTATTCATTGTCGCATGGCATTGTTGGTGATAAGGTAATCAAAGAATTAAGGAAAAATGAACTGGACGCGGACATACTATTTTATTCCTCACAACTTGAAGAGGAAATGAAAAGAAAGATTACTGAAGATTTGGATGCATTTCAGGGTGTTTATATTGCTAATCGGGAAGTCTTTTTTAGTAGCGCTGTTAATCTGGTACAGAAAAATGCCAAAAGATTGCTTTCGCTAAAAAATATTCGTGGTATGTTAATGGATCAGACATCTGAGAATGACTATACTATTACATCGTACATAATGAAGCGTTTTGGGGATTTGAGCCCTGATCAACAACAGACTATTTGTGAAATGATTAAAACTTCAATTTTGAGTCATCTTAAAGAATTCGATAAATCACAGCAATGTTTAACCGAATTGGATGAATACGGTATAAAAAACATAAAGAATACGCTTAAACTTGCAAGTTATTTGCTACCAATTAGCTTAAAATATCAAATATTTAAGACAATGATTGAATTTTTGAAAGAAGACGATTTCAAAACTTTCACTCTGGACACATATATTAATAATACGATTAAAAAAAGAAATTTACTGGCACATAAAAAACTTGAACTAAGTGGCGACCAGAAATTTATTCTGTATTATGACCATATAGACCAGTATCAAACGGTTCAACACGCAGCTCAGATACAAGGCATTGCTCAATCGGTTGATAATAAAATATCACTGGATGATTGGAAAGAAATACGAAGGCAGGTTGTTGGCATAGGTGCATGTTTTGATGAAGTTCAGAAAAAGCTTTATGATCGGAATAAGTAATTCTTGGAACTAATAAAGTGAAAGTAAATAAATATCTTTCCGGTTTCTTAGACACAAATACATATGTTATGGAAGAGGATGGGCAATTGATCCGGCTGATTATGCTGCTGTGCTGGAAAGGTGCAAAGAGGCTGCATCAGTTACGGTACTGTTGACTCATGAACACTTTGACCATATCTTTGGGTTGAACCGGATAAGAGATTTGTGTGCATTGTCTTGTCGTGTCATCGCCGGTGCAACCTGTTCGGAACGGATACAGGACACAAAGGCTAATCTGTCTGCCTATGCGGATGTGCTGGCGGAGTTGGGCGGCAAGCAGATTCCGGAGAACTGGTCGCTTTTTGCCTGCAAAGCAGCAGATATTACGTTTGAGAATCAGTATGCGTTCCGGTGGATGGGGCGTGCGGTGGAGTTGTTTTCAACCCCCGGCCATTCTGCCGGCAGTTGCTGCATTGTGGTGGATGATATGCTTTTTGTTGGCGACACGGTATTGGAGAATAACCTGATGGTCAAGTTTCCTGGCAGCAGTAAGAAGTTGTATCGGAGTGTGACGGCGCCGTTGCTGGAGAAGTGGTTGGTGGGTAATCGGATTTCCTGTGTGTATCCCGGGCACGGGGATGTGATGTCGCCGGAGATGGCATTGCGATTGATCAGGGATATATAATGATTATTGCCACTATCATCGGTGTGAGGCCTCGGTTTGTGAAAGCTGCGGTTTTTCGTAAGCGTAAAATATCGGATTTCATCATCGGCTGAATTGTGCCATATTTAATGGTATAAAGCAGCCGATATTTTTGTGTGGTACAACATGACGGCTCAACAACTGCAAATAGAACGGATTGGAACTTGCCACCGGGCTGATGTCCGGTGTTTTTTTGCCCATTTTTGCCAATTTGCTTAACGGGTGATTACGTTGCACTTACTGTTTTTCAAAAAAAATTTTTCCGTTCTCCATCTCGGATTTGGGTACCCCTTCCGGAATATATAAGTGGGACCAAAAATTGAGCCCTGCGAAATGCAAACGGAAAGGAAGTGTTACTCATGCTCAACGCAAACCCTGTAACGGAAGACATGATCCGCGACATGGCCCGGGAAGCGCGGTACGGCATACGCCGCATCTTTCTCCACTGGACCGGCGGGCACTACGGTCATAATGAAGAGGCTTACCACATCTGTATCGACCGGGATGGCACGGTGTACCTGAACTGCAAAAGCTTTTTAAGCTTTAAGGCACACACCTGGATGCACAACGCCGGCGCTATCGGTATCGCACTCCTGTGCGGGTACGATGCCCACTGCTGGGCCCCGGCCGGGAAGGATGCCAGCCTGCTGGATGTGGCCTATGAAAACGACCACCTGGCCCGGACGGACTGCGCCGTCATCGATTACGGCGAAGAACCGTCTACCCGGAAGCAGATTGAAGCCATGGCCAAGATCGTGGCGCTGCTCTGCCGGGAACTGTGCCTGCCCCTTGCGGAAGACACGGTGATGACCCACTGCGAGATCGCCTTTGTGGACGGCTACGGCCCCGGCGACGGCGACCCGGACATGCGCTGGGACCTGTGGTTTCTGCCGGAGCCCAACACCCTGGGCGGCGCACTGTACCCCGGCGGCCTGCTGCTGCGGGCCAAAGCGCAGTATTATCTGGATACTGCGGAAGAAGCTTAATTATTTGTTGTATGTAGTGATTTAGTGCGCTGGGGAGTGTCCCGTGAGGGTCCCAATCGATGAGGAAGCCACGCTGCACGAAGAAAAGTGCGGCGTACCGGGTCGTGGAAGCGGGCACCACCGGCGTAAAGGAAAAAGAAAGGACGTGATCACATGGCAGCAGTCATGAATGTAGTAAAACGCACCCTGAGTGTATCTATTTCCCGTGGTCAGGATGCAGACGGGAACCCGGTAAGTAAGAGCTACACCTATTCCAATGTGAAGCCGGATGCCGAACCGGACAAATTGCTGGCTACCGGCAAAGCCCTGGGCGGTCTCTTCGACAACGAGATTACCGGTTTGACCGTTGTGGAACGTGCAACGTTGAGTGAAGAATAAGGCGCGTCCCTCTGATACCGCCTTCGCTTGCAACCCTAACGCTTCGGGCGTGTCTCGCGTCGCGTTGTTATGTGTATAGGATTGTTGCGTAGTTTGCAAGACCTTCCTTAATGCACAATTCCTCGCGCCCTGCGGGGCAAGGGTTGTAGCGCTCAGGTGGCATCATTCGGGACTTAACGTAAGCTTTTAATGAAAAAGGAGGAATCATACTATGAAAAGCGATACGGATCTGGATTTAGTGTTTAAGAATGCGATTGGCAAGAAAGTAACCCTGAACATTGAGGAACCGAAGAAAGGCGTGACCAAGGCGGAAATCGATGCCGCCATGCAGACGGTAGTGGAAAACAATGTGTTCAATTCTACCGGCGGCGATCTGGTGGAAGCCGTGGAAGGCTGTCTTCGCACCGTCACCCGGGACGTGGTGGCTGAGTAACCTTCGGCCTGCAACAGAATAGGAGGCTGCGGATGGACGTTTCCGAAGTATTTGGTTTTATTAAGGATTTCGGGTTCCCTATGGTGCTGAGCTGGTTCCTGCTGGTGCGCATGGAAAACAAACTGGCCGGCCTGACGGAAGTCATCGGGGAGCTGAGCTGCAACATCGCCGCCCTGCGGGGCGAAACGCCGAAAAAGTAAAGGCGGGTACGTTGCGAGGCTGAACCGGGAAGACAGGTGTAAGTTGCACGTGTCAACAAAACGGCGAAGCTCCGCAACAAATTGCGATAAATCTGTATTGATCGTGTTAATTGAATACTGCTTATCATAGTTTCGAAGCCCGGCGGATTGACACCGGGCTTTTTAATAGGAAGGGGCAAGTTTTTCTGTTTTTTCTTTACATGTTAGGGTGAGTGTGATAAAATAAATACGAACAAAAGTTCATAAATGAATTTTCGAAGAGCGGCGGGAAGGTAGTAAATGGAAAATATCATTCTTTATAACACTGAAGACGGTAAGGCCAGCGTAAAACTGTATGCTAAAAACAATACCGTCTGGCTCTCCCAGGCACAGATGGGCGAACTTTTTTCAATCAGCAAATCTTCTATTAGTGAACATATCTTACATATTTTTGACGAAGGCGAAATTAATCCGGAAGCAGTTGTTCGGAAATTCCGAACAACTGCCGCAGACGGTAAACAGTACCTTGTAACCTATTACAATCTTGACGTCATCCTTGCGGTCGGCTTTCGCGTCCGCTCACCCCGCGGCACCCAGTTCCGCAAGTGGGCCAATTCCACTTTGAAAGAGTTTCTGCTAAAAGGTTATCTGTTGGACAGCGAACGCCTGAAGAATCCGGATGGACGTCCGGATTACTTCGATGAATTGCTGGAACAAATCCGCGACATCCGTGCCAGCGAAAAACGTTTCTACCAAAAGCTGCGCGATCTGTTCGCCCTGTCTTCTGATTACGTCAGCACAGAAGAAGCTACTCAGCTTTTCTTTGCGGAAACGCAGAACAAACTGATTTATGCCGTGACCGGTAAGACCGCTGCCGAGCTTATCATCGCCCGGGCAGATGCCACGAAGCCCAATATGGCGCTTACAGCATGGCAAGGCGCCCGTGTCCGTAAATCGGATATTTTCATTGCCAAGAATTATTTGACGAATGATGAGATTGATTCCCTGAATCGCCTGGTATCCATTTT